>Ga0180090_1000001_pt1 | contig 68376 bp, 124 predicted proteins | sample EasRiv890_16_10D_FD_121787 | JGI IMG/M metagenome (GOLD analysis project Ga0180090, IMG submission 121787) | Soil microbial communities from meander-bound floodplain in the East River, Colorado, USA - East River metaG ERMLT890_16_10D | ecosystem: Environmental > Terrestrial > Soil > Floodplain ...
CCGCCTTGGAGTAATTCCCGCTCGATGCCGCCGTGGAGGAATTCCCGCTCGATGCCGCCGTGGAGGAATTCCCGCTCGATGCCGCCTTGGAGGAATTCCCGCTCGATGCCGCCGTGGAGGAATTCCCGCTCGATGCCGCCGTGGAGGAATTCCCGCTCGATGCCGCCTTGGAGGAATCCCCGCTGGCAATGTCCTTCACAGTTTGGTCTTTGGACATCGCTTGAATCAGCCGATCTCGACCAGCTGCAATCTTATCCCAGCACTTACCGAATGAACCGCGTTCCACAATCGTGACCGTCTTCGCTTTCACCTTCCAGCTTTTTTCTAGATTGCCGACAACATCCTCTGGTTTCGCGGCCAACACCAAAAAAACATCGTTAATGACATCGAAGTCCATTCCCTCGCCGAGCGCCATGCCCCACGCCCAACCGTGCAATCCACCGCCACACTTGGGTTCAGGATTCCAATCGGGACACTCGACTGTTTCTCCAATTTCTGTTGGCCAAAGAAAATCGCTGTGCGTCCTATTGTCTGGACCAACTCGCTTGAGAATCAGGACGTGCTCACCGCCATCAGTCCAAGAATGTGGCTCGACCTTGGTAGCTGCCGGCGAGACTGTCACAGCCTTGACCTTTGCGGTTTTCTTAGTTGGCTTTTTCTTCAAATGATCTGCTCGTGATTTGGTCATGCTCAGCTCACCACGTTATTTTTTGAGATACGATCCTCGCTGAGTCGCTCGATCATGTGCTCTCGTGTTTCGGTGCGAAGGTGAAACGAAAAAACAAACCGCTCGTAAATGCCCAGTGCAATCGCCGCGATGTGCGCGTCTGGGTGCCGATACGCCACAACCTCGAAGCAGTGCATGACGTGTGCGACCCAATGTTGCGGGTAGTGACCGAACATGGACGGTTTCCATTCAGTATTGAATGGTGGCCTAGGACTGAAGAACGCTCCCGGTATGTCAATCTCGCGTTTATCGGCTGGATTCAGGATGCAGTATCGAAGGAAGGCCACTAGCTTTCGCTCAGGTGATTCGCCCTCCAATGGTTTTGGCGTCAGATCACAACCGCGAACGCCAGTGATAAGCACACCTTGTTCACGAAGCGGAAGCCGCATCACCCAATCCTGAAGAACAGAATTAATTGCGTCCATGCGGACTTCCTTGAGTTTGTTCGAGTCCTGATGAGGCTCGGTCGTGACTAGAAAGTCACAAGAGAGCCGACATTTTCATTCAACGTCGGCAGTTTAGTAATTACTAACGTATCGGTCAAGACGCATTGGCCAAATATTTTTTGTTCAACAACTCAGACGCTTCAGTACTAAGCGCTTTCGCCATGTTTTCGAGAGTGTCCAGACCGGGACGACAGTGGCCGTTGAGAAGCTGAGAAACGAAAGATGGGGTAACATCGAGCTTTTCAGCAAGGTCTTTTTGCGACATTCCAAGCTCGGTCATTCGTTCCCGAACGTTCTTGCGAAACAGATTGTAGAGGACCTGTGACAATCGCATGTCTCCAAGTTTAGTCTTTACTAACGTGATGGCAAGTGTAAAATCGCGGGAGTCATCGAGCGGCCACTGGTAGCTGAGGACCGCAAACCGCAGCCGCTCGCATGTTGTGTTTCAATTTCAAAAGGTGCTCTATGACAGTTTGTGTGGATTCAGAGTTAATTGCTCGGCTTCGAAGTGTGGTGAATCAGGAGTCCACGATTGACGAGGCTGTGTCGATCATCTCCGAGGCCCGACAGGCATACGGCGAAACCGAAAAACAGCAAAAGTGCTTGGGAAGTCTTATTAGCGGCGCGCAAAAGCAGTTGTTTCGCGGCAACCTCTCCAAGTGGGAGATTCGACGGCTGAACGGCAAGCGATTTACCGATGAATGACCTACTCATCGATTGGACCAATGTGTTGTTGTGAATTTCTAAAGTAGTTAGTAAGTTCACCAACCAAGTCGATGAGTGTGCAAAATTGTTGTTTTGTAACCTCAGTGCCAGATCCATCCGCTTCGACCCGCAGATGAAACACAAGCTGCGCAGGGCTTCAAATGCTGCGACATCCAAGTCCATGATTTCGTTTTCTCCGGTGATCATTTTTAAGATGTTTCCGAGTCTGTTTGGTGTGACCCATTCCAGGATCCCCGGGGATCCCTTTTGGCAACGCATGGGAGGGATTTGCTGCCCTCACACATGTGAAGTGAATGGGTCACACTAAGCAGACTGTTGTTTCCGTTCCGTGTGGCCCACTCCGGATGACTAGTACATCCTTTTGGCAAGTTACAGGAAGATTTGTTGCTTCCCCGAGTCGAGTGAGTGGGCCACACAAAGCGGAAATATTTCATTGTGTGTTCCGATTACGAGTCCGTTTCGTGTAGCCAACTCCAGCTCCAGCGTTCGGAGCCTTTTGGCAATTCTCAAGAGGATTGGTTGCCTCTCCGAGGAAAGTGAGTTGGCTACACAAAGCGGATTTGTCCTGCGGTTTCCAATTTCAAAAGGTGATTCATGATTGCCGACACCGAAGAATTCATTGCCCTCGAATCTCGCGTGGCCTCGCTCGAAGCGAAGGTGCGAGAGCTTTCTGAGCCAGTCGAAATGCGGAGGTTCACGATCAAACCCGACGTTCCAATGTTCTCTTTGAGTTTTCACAGTCGCCCTACGCTTCGGCTCAAGGCCGATCGCGTCGAGGTCATTGACGGCGCGGCAATGCTCTGGGTAGGCAATTCGATTGTTGCCGTTGCTCCACTCAGCGATGTCCAGTCCATCGTTCAGGATTCCGTGAAGGTCGAATCCACGGCAGAGAAAGCCACTTGTTCCAGCGGAATTGCCGCGACAACCTCCCCCTTGGTATCGCCGACAAATAGCGTTTGATTGGCAACCGATAAGCTGTAAGCGGTGACGGTTATTGAGTGACCGTCACGAAACCGAATCGTGAACTTTTTATCTTCCGACATATGCACTCCGTTCGAAACAGGCGACGCGGACGGGGTACGATCCCGCAACCTCTGGATCGACAGTCCAGTGCTCTAACCAAATTGAGCTACCGCGCCGTACTCTAACCAATTGAGCTACGGTCCCTAGAAATTAGGGTTGACTAACTAAACACTTGACGTTTCCTCAAGAGCGCGCAAAATGACTGTCGAAACAAATGGGGCAAGAATTCTCAGTCGCGCTTTTGATCTTCTCTACTTGATCCTGTCACCCGCGCGAAAAGAAACTCGGCGATCACGACGAGCATCTATTAGGATCACACGGACCGCATGGAAGTGCGGCTACCACGGATGGCGAAGCTATATCCATTTGGATTGGTTCGCCTGGTATGAATCGCCCAACGCTCTTGGAGTATGCCACGTTCTACGTGCGGCTGTTTGACGGATCACTCGGTTACCTGCAGCAATTCACTTGGGCCATCGTCGGTTTCCAGTCATGGGCCGAGCGGACGCTGTTCATTGACGAATTGTCGGCCGCGCAAATCAACGATTATCTGGCATACACAAAAGAATCATTGTCGCCGAACACGCGGATTTCTCGTCGGAACATGCTTGTGCGGATCTGGCGGCACGCTGCGACGAACCCAGCGCTCACGATTCGGCCTGCACAAGTCAACCGCGACGAAATTGGCCGTGTAAAACGAAGGCACCGACCACCACAAGGTTGGTCGATTGAAGATGTGAGAAAGCTTTACCGATTCGTCGATCAACTCAAAGGCAGATATGCGAAGCGAATCGACAAACGACTGTGGTGGCGCGCCTACGTGTTGTGCGCTTGGTCAAGTGGATTGAGAAGATGTGATCTGATGGCCTTGCGACGGGCGGATATTCCGCCATCTGGGAGGCTCGTGACTGTCCAGGTTAAAACTGGGAGACACGTCGTTGGAACGTTGAGCAAGGAGGCGATGCTCGCACTTGCCGAACTGTGCGCAACTCACAACAGCGAACTTGTATTCGCCCCGTGGTGCAAGCCTAGAAACTGGTGGAAGGTGGCGAAGCGACTTGTGAAACGTGCTGGGCTCAATCTCTCAATTGGCCACTTGCGACACTCCGCTGGGACTGCCGTCGAGGATCTATTCCCCGGTCGTGGTCCGCAGTTTCTCGGAAATACGCCAGCAGTTTTCTACGCTCATTACTACGATAGGTCACTGGCGGTCGATCTACCCAAGCCGCCGCCGCTGGATATTTGCGCTGGCGGCACGCGAGAATGATTACGCGACCGTCAGATGGTTTTTTCTTCTTTCGTTTTCATGGTTCCCTTTCTGTAATAAAAACTTGGCTATCGCGACATACCCTCCTGAATGCTGTCCAACGAATCTCGCTCTGCGTTTTGTCTCGCGTACACGTCCACGCCATCGACGTAGTGAGCGATCAAGTCGTCGCTAGAACGTGCATTGGAGCAATCGATAAGCGACCAAACGTGAATACGAATCTGGCCTCGCTCTGCCCGTACAATCTCACCTAAATACTCAGACGTGCCGAGCACCCGGGCACTGTTCCCCTAGGCGCACCACGCCAGTGAACCCCTAGACTCCGTATCTAGGATCTTGCATCCCATTCTACCGAAAGGATGCAAGATGAACGAGTTCTCCGCTATCCGCGCCAAGGCCAAGGAACGCCACGACCGCCTGGTTGTTGAAGCACGCGAGCAGTACGAGCGCACTTTATCCCAGATCGCCAACCTTGAGAACGACTTGACGGGACGCACGCGACTACGGAAGTCGATAGTCGCCAGCATCGAAGCCGTGATCCCCGACGACCAAGAATTCTCCGTGGACGATTTGATGCTCTCGCTCCAGCAGATGGACGACACCAGGGTCTGGAGCAAGCCCAAGGTGTGGAACCACATTGCCAAGCTACGACGCAAAGGACAGATTAAGCGCACTCGGCGGCATAGCTACAACGAACCGGCCTTGTACGTGCGGACTGGCGTTGAAGCTCCAGAGCGACCATTCGCGACCACGCCACTAAACGACGTTGTCGCTCTGGTGCTGGCCGACAAGCAGATGACGGAGCTGGAATTGACTGTAGCGGTCTTGGAAGCCGGTTACGAGTCCAAGCGGTCAAGGCGCAAGCTGATGGAAGCCATTGGCCAGATTCTGCGGAAGGACGAGCGGTTCAAGATGGACGGGGGAAAGTGGGCGCTGATAACTAACTCACGGCCTCTCTGAGCAGCTCCAGTCCTCGCGAACGTCTTTCGTCATTCTCACATTTTCTCCATACCACTGGATCGGCGAGTCTTTCCGATCCACAAAGTCTGTGTAGGCGCGAGTCCATTTCAGCAAGTTCCTCAACCATTCTTTTTGTTGGGTCGTCATCTCCCACGCCATGCTTCAGCCATTCGACCGATTCACGCAAGTCTGAATATTGCCTAAACAAATCTGAGTGTTCCTTCTCTTGCGATGCAAACGGCAACACATTCAATATCAGCGCTATGATCGCTGCCGCAAATGCAATGAAGACTCCAACCACGTCAATGGTTTCATCCAAAAAATGTCCGCTTTCAGGTGTCGCCCGATACAACCATGCTGCAAGTGCCGTCGCAAACCCAAGAAATGCAAATACTGCGGTCACAACTTTGGCGATTGCATCTAAGTTCCCTGATCTATGGGCTTGATGCTGGTGATACCGCTGATTCATTCCGGCAACGGTACTTATGTCGTATTGTTTGTTTAGGAATTCCTCTAGCTTCATTCTTTCGGCGTTTCCGATGGTGATGGAGGTACTGGACCGGCAGTCGTTGGCCGTTGGATCGGTTCAGTTGGATAATGCGTTGGGCGATTTGTTATTGGCTGTGGCGCATGCCCTTCGATTACTCGCCCTAGTTGTCCGTGATGTTCCTTGGAATACCGTTCCGGCCGATCCTGGCGTCTGTCGTTATCCTGATTCGACATGGAATCCATCTCCCGTTGACGTGTGTAGACCGGGAGACGTACCATGTGTTTACGTAGATCACACGGCTCCCAGCCGAATAAGTAAAAGCCACGAGTTTGCCGCTCGTGGCTTTTGCATTTTATAGCCATTCCTTTTTGTTGCGTAGCCTATTTTGCTGATTGCAACAATTCCTTGATCGACCAGACGTGTTCTGTCAATCCGCTGGCCATCGCTGGCGTCTGGTTGCGAACAGCTTCGTTGCGTCGGCAGAAGTTGTACCACGCGACAAACAGTGCCGTCATCGCTGCGTGGTGACGGCTCGACTTGCTGTGTGCATTCGTCAACCGAGTGTATCGGCGAATGTGCATCCGAACGGACAGGTTGAGCCGTTCCGAATAGCTCGTCGAAACTTCGTCCATGTTCGGGCTACCGAAGCGCGTCACGATCTCGATGCCGGTTATCGTCGCTGGGCTGTACCGCGTTTCCTCTTGGCTGCTTTTGTACGACTTGATTAGCTGAGCGTAATCGCAACGCGAGCCGAGCGCGAACGGGACACCGTTTGTGTAGATTCCAAGCCCGTCCGTCGTCACTTGAATGCGACCACTGGTTGCGTTGTTCAATCGGTTCAGAAAACGTTCGCCAGTGTACTCATCACGTTGGCCAACGGCATGGGAAAGGATTAGCTTGGTGTCTGCGTCGATTCCCAACCACGTCCAGATATCTCCGCAGTCATCGTCGCGGCCAAGTCGTTCTTTGGTCTTTTGCTTGCATCCCGAAAAATCCCAGATTTCATCAAGCTGCGCGGCGCGAGTCTTCACGTTAACGATTGCCGATTCCAGGAACTTATCGCAGTTCTCGCCAACGTGAACAATCAAATCGCAGATCGTTCCTGCCTTCATGCCGGTGATCCGCGAACAAGCGCGGATGCTCATTCCCTCCAGCAGCATGTTGAGAACAACGCAAGCCTTATCCATGTCGACCCGCATTGCACCCAAGGGGCGCTCTTCGTTGCAGGTGAACATTGCGCCACAATCGCGACACTTCCAACGTTGCTGGCCGTTACGGATTCCACGCTTTGCTCGGTTCGTGTGTTGACATGCGATAGCGATCATCTAGCGATTCCCGTTTTCTGGGGCGGTCGCTAGAATGCTCTTGTCTAGGGAGGCTTCTGGCTAACCGCCGGTTGTCTTTCGACCCGACAGCGGATTGACGTCTGCTGGCGGGTTTTTTTATCGACTCAACTCTCAAAGAACTGCGACTATTGTACGGACATAAGTACCGCAGTCAATAGGCCTGGGCTTGAATTCCGAGAATTTTGTCCGTACACTTGTCGGCATGGAAACCAAGATGGGTAGGCCACCCAAGGACAAAACAGGCCCAAAACGTGAGCGTATGGAAATACGGGTTGAGGAATCGGAGAAGGCAGCTATGGAGAAAGCGGCCTCCGCCACTGGACTGTCGTTGTCTGATTGGGTTCGGGCAACCCTCTTGAAGGCATCCAAGCGTAGTGTAAAAGGGTAAGTGGAGCCGCCGGTATCGAAACCGGACGCTAGGCGTATAAGGTCCCTGCGTTCTTCCTGACGGCCCCAAAAAGCCACCTCCCCCAGCGGGCTGCGCTCACTACAGCCACGGCCCGCTGGGGTGTGCTTCTTCGCCACGCTAAGCGGTGGAAACCTTAGCGCCGCTACCCAGTATTGACATTTGTGCGACCTCCACATCAGGTCTGTTGCTAAATCTAAGTAGGGGGTAAGATGTGAACAGTGAAATCGTAGCAACCATCTAAACAGCAACAAGATAGCGCTATAAGGCGCTGCATCTCGGCGAGATCTCCGAATGTAGCGCGGCATATAGCGCGTGGATGTAGCGCTACATGACCGATCCTGATGAACCAAAGTACTCCGCTCTGGACCTGTGGCATTTCGGGCATGAACTGCTGCTGCTGGTAAACGAGATTTCCAGCGCACTGGCTCAATCGCAAGTTGAAGAAGAGAAACGCAAAGCCCGCGAAGGAATGCTTCGATTAGAACTGAAGCTGTCTCGCGAGTTTGATAACGACGCAGTTAGCCACCTCATGGCCGAAAAATTCGTCGCTGAAGTAATTAACGCAATTGAAAGCATTCGAACGACATTGCATCGAACCGTCATCGCTTGGGATGCTCAATCCAAAGTCAAGATAGCGCCATACTTCTTGGAGTCGTGGCCATACTTAACGAGAACTCTACAGAGCAACTTGGATACGCTCGCAATGCTCCAACCGGACGTTCATCGCACTGTTTACCGCAAGAGTTTGGCGAGACTCCGCGCAGAGCACCGTCTTGCGGACAATGCGCAGGAGCCAACAATTAAAAAGACTCCAACCGCACGACAAAAAAAGGCTCTGGACTTCGTCAGGGAAAAAGGGCGGGTGAAGGGATACTTCCTCGCAAAACATTTAGGAGTCAAAGAATCGACGTTTCGGAAGCATTGGGAACCTGGACTGCGACCATTCGGGTTACGAAACGACAGAACTGGTGATGGATACTACATTGGCGATGAGTCCTAATAATCATCCCAAGTAGAGCGACCTAGGCGCACCAAACGCGCGATACGTCGATAGCAGGATAGGCAATAGCCACGAACTCTTGCTGGCTTGTTGCAGCCGCGAGTTTTGCAGCAAGCGTAGTTTTGCGGCGGGCTGGTAACCTCGCTCGGATATTTCTGTTTTGTCGAACTAGAAACCGGCTGTGACTTGGTGTGTTTGCCGGTGGCCAGTGCGCATAAACCAGCGCTGTCCACCAGAAATCGCGGACCCACGAAAATGCGGCGAATTGGTGCATGGTGCGCCTGACGGAACAGTGCCAGCACCCGGAACAAGTATGCCACACCGCCGTCATTGACTCGCACACACATATGCCGACCACGAGTCTTCACCAACCTACCCGACAGAGCCACATCCAATACTCGTTGCCCCGTGGTACAGGACTTCCTGTTTCCAGGCTGGCCGTTTCTGGCTGGCAGATTTGACAACCCTATTTTCATGCAGTGCGTACCCACTGAGTGGTACGACGGCACCGAAACCGAGTATCTGACGACGTGACAATACGGATTTTTGGTCTTCACTCTTCATTGTCCAATCCTCCTAATAATTCCGATCGACTCCCCGAGTGATCGGCAAAGTGAAACGACGCGGCCAGGGAATACGAGACAAATGACCGCGATAATTACAACAACCTCTAATCCTCCGATTGGCATAACTCACACTCCAATCTTTCCATTTCTTCCCACGACATTGTCGGAAGAACGGCGAAGTCATTAGTGATGCATTGGCCGCTGGCGGCACGCATTGTGTACTCACCCACTCCACCGACACGAGACTCTCCGTCAAGCGGATAGTCTCCGGCCAGCGGCAACGCTCCGGCTGACATTGGCCAGAGCAACTCGATTAACTTTTCAATTTGCTCGATCGGTGGACGGCATCGACCACTCGACCATCGTCGCACTGTTTTCTCGTCCACTCCAAGTAATCGACCAATCTGCCGAGCCGCAGCAGCGCGTCGCACAAACACCGCGATATCTGGACACTCGTTGCGATGCCGACCTTTCGGCCAGTGACCACGTCGGTCTGCTCGCTGTGATGTATGTCTCACGTTACGCACCCTTGTTTTGCACCTTAATCAGTTCGTCATCACAGATTTTTCCACTTCACGACAACCGCTTCAATTTGCTTCAAGCCACGTCCAATCGATTCTTCCGAGTCATCCCACTCGAAAGACCAGTCCGGCCCTCCGAACGATTGTTTATGGTTGCTCACGCGAGCTTGGGCGACTTTTTCTCCTTGGCAACCATCTTCACCAACCGACCAAATATCGATGTAGCGACTGCTGCTTCCAGGCCGGTCGTCAACTTCGCAAGTCATGCCGTGACGATCAGCAATTGATTGCATTGCCTCCAGAATTCGAGAGAGAAATGCCTCAAAGCGTTCAATGGCCAAATCCACTTCCGATCTCACGTTACGCTCCCTTGTTTCTGACTGCGATCAGTTGCGGCAACTCGCCCTCAGGCCGCACTTACTCCCAACCAACTCGGCCAATTCGTTGCGGATGGCGACGGTGATTTGTCGATCAGTTCCGCAGTTTTCTGGAGTCATCCACGCCACGCACCATTGACGAGATCCTTTTGCAAGCCGCACGTAGTAGCCAGCGCTGCCATTTCTCTGCACATGCGCCCCGTACATCAGACCCTTCACTGTGCGGCCTTCAGGAATATTTGTTGTCAGTCGGACAGTATTTTCTGCAATTTGCGTGGTATCCATGTATTGATCCCTATATTAATCCCTATATTAATCTCGCGCCATTGACCTCAATCCGCATTCCTTGAGCAACTCCAGTCGGTCGGCAGTCGACATCAGCCGTAGCACCGGATTCCACGATCAGTCGATATTCCTGCTTGGTGATTTCTTCCGTCTTGCGTTTCCCGATGCGATTCATGATTTGGCAGGTCAGCACGATTTCTGCGCCGTCCTCTGACTCTCCCGAATGATTTGCGGATACCCACTCGTTGCCAGTCCTAGACTGGATAATGGCTGCCCCATTCACGCTGGCGGAAAATCGGCCCCATCCCTTACTGTTGCTGGGCTTGTCGATCAGTTTGAATTCGATGGTCGTCATTTTTCATTTCCTTCAATGTGGCCGCGCTGGCGGCTGTTTAAGCGGCCCCAGTCGGCCGAGGGCACCGACCGGGGCAAAGGGGATCGGGTTAGGCGTACGCGCGCATTGCTGTTTGCGGCTCGCGAGAGTGTCGCTCGATTTCCGATTCCGCGACCAAGCAGTTTCCGTCGTCGTGAAGTTGCTCACCACTCTCGGCCCAGAATGTCGGGCCGTAGGCGTTTTGATTTCGACCAGCGATGCGCATGGCCCCTCGATAGCTCGTTGCCTTGCCTTCGCACCGCATCGTCCCGCGCCAGTACTTCACAATGATTTTCGTAGTCGCCATTGCATTCTCCCTATTCGCTCCCTCTGCATTTCCCCGGCTTGGGACGGGCGCGACTGGATGGTCGCGGCTGCATTGAGCGCCCCGGACGGGGGCGGGAATTATGGATGATCAACAATCGACACAGTGAAATTGCCTCGATTACGGACTCCAGCAAGCATTCTTACTCCGCGCAGTACATCAGATTCGTCGGCATCGGCTGTAGTCGGCTTCGTCCATACCTTTGCCTCGTCATCCCAGACCCAGCCGCCGCTTTTAAGCGAGTGCCGGATCATATATGTGTCGCCAGTGATAATTGCCATACGTGCCATGTTTGCTTCCTTGTTTCCATCCCGGCTTGTTTTCGGGGTGCACATTTGATTCGTCTTTCTCTTTTCGCTCCTCGTCTCGACACCCGCATTTTACACTATCTATTCGTGGCCACAATAAGGATATCGTCGTTTTCGACGAGATTTCTTGAGCGTCCGCCGTAAGTCCAATAGAGGTATACGATTAGGACTGCTGGATATTTTCAGAATTCGCGCGAGAAAGTGCCTTTTTCGCTTTCGCCGCCGCTCTGACTCCGGACTTTTGCACGCGGGCCTGGACGCTGGCGGTAGCGCCAGCCAGCCCCCTCTCTAGCCGGACGCCAGTCAGTTCGGACGCACGCAGCGGAGATTTTTTCAGCCGAGCAAGCACCGCGCGTATCACCTCGGACGACGCGATATCCTCGCCGGTGAGTTCCGCCAGCCGCGCTCGCTCGGAGGCAATCAGGGATAGCTCGTCCGCGCGAAAGCGGACTCGTAGGATTTTATTAGTCATTATCAATTCCATGTCCGAATAGAGTCACCTATATATACCCACGATTTGGAATAGGCAAGGCCAGCCGGAGAAAAAGTTGCACCGCGACACGACACTGTCTGCTCCAATCATCATTACCGGATCGAGAACGTACAACACCTCTGGTGGCAGCACAAACACTCTTGCTTCTCAGTTGTGACTGTTTCGGTCCTACTCCTACTCAATGTCTCGCGCCGTGGACCGTTACCGACAGATCGTCGCAGCGTTCAAAGCCCTGCGCGGCTTGTGTTTCTCTTCACCCGGAAGCAATGGAGCACATCCTGGCAATGTCGCAGCGTTCAAAGCCCTGCGCGGCTTGTGTTTCACAGTCATTGTAACTCATTACACCGTAGCCATTGCGGGAGCATGTTGCGAGCGGCCAGTTTTTTGGTTCTCTTTGCGACCGCTCTTCTTGGCCAGCGACAACACCCAACTCGTGAATATATCAGAGCCGCGAGCTGGTCCCACAGTTTCCGGAAGCACGTCGGCTCTCGCAAGGCCGTAGCCAGTCAAGAGGGCCGATAGTTTGCCGGGCGACACGGCTGCTAAATACTCCCTCGACCGCGATGGAAGTGGGTCAAACCGAAGTAGGTCCCGTGTGTCGTATCGCCTAATACTCGCTAAGTCGATCGGATCAACCATAATCTCGCTGTGCAACGAGCACACTCGCCTTGCCACCGTTTCGTAAATCTTCTCAATACATCTCACCGCCCGACGCATGACCTTTGTCGCGCGGGAGATTGTCCGATTAAATTGCTCCAGTTTGTTGAACGCGCCGTTGTCCAGCGGATTCGCGCCGCAGTAATCCTCGAGCGCCGCGACACCCTGACGCTTGCCTGCTTCGGGATCGCTGCCAGTCCGCTCGATAATCTCCTCGTTGGCCAAATGGTCACATTCCTGCCGAGCAGCCGAGACAGCGAGCCGGGCATTGATCAGCCATCGCGGCAGGATCAGTCGCTCGTTAACGTGCGTGCCGAGAAAGTGACAGACCTGGATCCCGTCTGGAGTCGACCGCCACGTCAAATCGAACCCGACCACGCCATCGCCTGTCGGCTTCACGAGTCCGTGATTCTTGACGATCGGAATAACTTCCCGCTTTCCAGATTCGCGAACAACGAGGCTCCACCTCCGAATAGTTCCATCAGTCGGTAGTGGTCGATGGAATTTTGCGCGGTAGGTAATCTGTCGGGGGTGATCCGCCGTCCCGATCTGATGGCGGACCTCGTACACCGTATGCTCGCGATTGGCCTTGTGCTGGGTGTAGATCGGCGTCAAGCACAAACATGTGTTGTCGCCGTCGATCGATTCGGATACCGGAAGGCCGCTGGCGAAGTGAATGGAAATTTTCTCCCACGGCTTCGGCTCTGGGGCGCGATGATATTCGTACCGCATTCCCGGACCTGTCTTAGTGAGTTTCGGTTTGCTGGATTCGACAATCTCGGCCCGAATGGCTGAATGCAATCCGCGCCCCTGGAATTCGACGGACAGTTTTCGTTGCTCAAGGTCGCACTCCATTTCCAGGCGTCCGATTGCCGCAATGACGGCGGGATCAATCGTACCGAGTGGCTTGCGAGTGCATTCCTTGCCTTCCGCCCGGGCCTCTGATTCCGCAGCGGCTTGTTGAGCGACGTCGAGTATCCGATACGGTTCGCCAGTCTCCGGCCACTCGATCGCGTCATACAACTTCTCACGCTTTTCCAGCGACTTGACATTTTTCCAGTCCGCCAGACTCGACCAATACATCGCTCGGGCGCGGAGCGAATCCAGCCACGGACGCCGCAACTCTGAAATTGTCCGTTGCCAGTGGCCGCGACGTTCTCGGAGTTGCTCCAATCTGGCTCGTTGCTCGGCCAGCATGGCATTTTTGTCGCGGGTGTCGCTGTGATGTTTCTTGATTTCTTTTTCAAGCCACCAGATGGCGGCCTTCGACGATTCGAACTCGATCATCGCCGCGAATAGCTCGGGGCACGAGTTGTTCCGCAGGTCAATGAGTCGACGGTGCCGCGAGTGAAGCGTGGTACATAGTCGCTCGCGATATTCGTCAGCCAGTGCGAGTACGGCGATTTCGTCATCGCTGGCTTGACCGTAGACGCCGAATGTGCCGAGTGCTTGGGGAGCAGACATGAACGATGGCAGGTTCAAGAGAGAGGGGGAGCGGTGGTCGGTTATTTCCAAGTAGCGCGCATGAAAAAGCCGCCCGAAGGCGGCTTGCTACGATTCGTGGCTATCGTGGCTTCTGTGGTATCCGCTCCGCGTCCTGGCTCGGTTCGGATTGGTCTTCGTGTTGAACTTGGGCGGGCGGCAACCCTGCCTTCCGGCGAGCGCGACGAAGACAACCCAAGAGCCAGTATTCAAATTCGTGGAAACTGTCCTTGCTAAGGTTGTCCGGCCAAATGATTTCAGCCGCTCCCTCATCCAATTGCTTGCGTTCCTTCGCAAACCCATCCTTTGGCAGTTCCGATTTCGTTGCTGCCAAAGCTATTGGGGGGGCTTTTTTTGTTGTTGGTTCTGCGATTGCTACTTCGGACATTGGTACGTGTCCTTTCCCCTCGAAAAAGACGAACCGTTGACCTTCATGCTCGTCAATTCGTGAAATTTGAAGGGGTTGATCAAATTGGTCCACGCCGTTCGAGGTCCACTGCACGTAGTCGCCAACCTTGACGTACCTCAGTAGAGTATGTCACCTATATATACCCATGATTTGGAACAAGCAAGCCCAACCGGAGAAAAAGTTGCACCACGCCCCGGAAACCACTAGAGTGATTCGTTCTTGGTCAGAAAGTGGGGACTTCTGTGATCCAAATAATTGGCTTGATAGTTTCTGCCTACTGTTTAATCCGTTTGTGGCAGGTTCCGTGGGAAATGTCGGTAGTATGCGGTATTGACTTGAAGATTCCTGACGGCGCCCGTTGGATGATTGTTGCTGGGGCATCGGCCTTTGGTGTTCTTACTATTGGCGTGTTGACCGTGATGCTTCTCATGTCTGGAGTGGACTTACCAAAATGAACCCTTACAGTTCTCCGCCGGATTGCACTGAATCAAAAAGGCTCCCGACACCATCTCTGCGATTTGCGCTGGTGGCTTTCGGAGTATGCCAAGCCGCTATAATGTTTTTCGTTGTCCTATCATTATTGGTGCTCGGAATGTTCTGGCCGATTTACGTCAACATCTTTTCGCGTTAGCACTTCCGCGACGCCAGATTGATGATCGGGCCATACGGGTTATGCGGATCGTCGTTTAGCACTTCGACACCTTTGAACCCCACTGACTTCAGGCACTGGAGCCGTGTGACCACCTTCCAGGCTAGTTCCAAGATTGTCTTTGCCTTTGGGAATGATTTCGTGAACTCGCCAATCCTGGAATCGGTAAACTCACTGACTTCTTCATGCGTGCCGCCGTAGGTTTTCCCGTCCAGGTGAAAGACTGTCACCCACGGGTTGCGAGCGTCGAATTCGTCTTGGGTGCTACTCATGTTTTTTCAGTAGCCGCTTCACAATGTCTTTGATTTTCTCCGACTGACCAGGCGGAATTCGTCGAGGACGTCATAGCTTTGTTTTGCATGCCGACTCAACAGGACTCCACACGACATAGTCGTTGGTTTCCTGTTTCCGTTGAATCAATCCGCGACTTTCTAAAATCAGGCAGCCTTCATGCTTCCGTTTTTCTTGATCGCCCGCATTCGGCCATGTCGTCATTCCTTTGCCATACCATTTGAATTCACCTTCACCACGAATGAATCGCAGTAGCAAATCAAGAGCGTCTTCGGTGTGTATTGTCATGATGTCACCATGATGGATTCCGACAAACTGTTTTTCAATTGTGCCAACGCCTCGTCCGCTACCGGATCTCCCACCGCCGAGTTCGCCCCCGCGTGCCTGCGGTGATGGAACCGTGGTCGCAAATCAAACCGCACGTCAACGCCAGCGTGATTAAATTCCAGCCACTGAGCCCAGTCGGACCAGCGCATTCGACGCCACGGGAAACGAAGGAACGTATCTCGCCGGAAGATCACCCCGCCACGCATCGGGTTGTGTGGGATCGTCAGGATGTCTCGGTAGCCGGATTCATCAGGTAGCCAAGGCGCGCCGTGTTCAATGCCGCCGATTGCTACCGCTTCACCTTCGAGCGCCAATCCGTCCAGACCGTCGATGAGAAACGTATCGTCGACTCCCAAACACACCACCCATTCGTTAGTTGCGTGCTCGACCGCTTCGTTATACCAATCGCCCATCGGGGTGTCGGACTGTGGACGGTACTGCTTGATCCACGCTGAAACCTCCAGCGGTTCTTTGGACACAATGACAACTTCGCGCGGTGGCGGGTTCATGCGCTCAATCGCGGCAATGTACGACCGTCCGAACCTTGCCCAGTAATCGCCCCAGACGGCCGTACAGAGCGTCACAGGCGGCCCCTCTCGCTTGACTGGCTTTGGGTAGTCCGTAGTGAGATGAGAACGGTTATCGAGTAGCCATTGATCGTAGGCGGGTTGGATCGTGCTGTCCCAGTAGTTTGAACTGTAGAGATCACCAACGCCATCTTGAAACAGACACCCCGTTTCTTCCGCAGAGAACATTTTGCCAGGCCATAGTTCAACACCGATAAACTTCTTGTCGATGTATCGCCAGTTTCGGCGGAAGACATCTTGATGCCTGAACCAGTAAAACGTGCCGGAATAGAACCAACGGTTACCCAGTTTCTTTTGACCGTGATGGAGTTTGAAACTTCCCGTCATCGCCTTGGTCCGTAACTGTTCCTCAACCATCGGCCAGTAATCCAAGCACGTGTGATACATGGCCTCGGACCAACGCAGCACGGCATGATTGGAGTCTGCCTGGAACTTGTGCCGAACGCCTTTAGCGTGGCAGTAGAAAGTCACCTCGTTGGGATCAATGGATTCCAACTGTTCCAGCATGTTCGTGAACGTTGCCACTTCCTGAAGGCGTTTGTCGTTGTTGACAACCACGAAATCGTCCGTGAAGTCCCGCAGGTATTCCTTGACGGCATCTGGAGAATCGACCGCTTGAGACCTCACGTCCTTGCCGCCGCCAGTCGCAATTGAAATCAACCGCCGTCCGTTGAACAACTCGGCACGCTTCAGGATCTGGTCGCAGTTCCACTGCCATACTCCAAACTCCTTCACCGGCCAAACGTGCATCATGAGATTGCGGCGAACCTCGGAGAATTCGATTGGCTCGACAGGTGAAATCGCACCAGGGAACCAATGGTTGAGAATTGCCGCGCGACCATTGCAGCCGCTGCACGGTTTGATTCCTGTAAGCTTGGTAACGACTCGCGATACCGTGCTACCGAGTCCGATGGACTTATTGCAGAATCCTTCGCGAGTCAGAATTGGATTTGCCTGCGGTGCGATCTTTAGCCCGGTTTTCGGATTCCTTATCTGTCCGGTCTCCATAGCCACCCAATATTTATAGCCGCAGTCACTTGCATTCCCGTTCCCCTTGCAGAGTTGGAACAGTGCTTCATCTTTCTCGAATTGATGCCGTGGACAGAATCCTGCGGCAGGACATTTACACCACTGGTTCATAGACGTTTTCCTTGCAGGGCTTCATCGAAAGCCATCATTCCGTGATCGTTACGCTAACTGTCGGAGTCAAGACACTGCTTCCACCGCAGCACCCGATACCTCCGAGAGTCCCAAGATTGAAAGACAACAAGATAGGATCGCAACTGCCTGTGGCTGTTGCTGACGAACCTGTACAGGGGTTCCCGGAAAAGATTAGATTCCAGGTATACCCGCTGCAACTCAGGCGCAGACTTATCGGATGACCGCAGAACCCTTCAGATTGTTCGCCCAACCAACCCAGACCATCCCACACCAGCGACATTTGAAAACTTCCGCAGTCCGGGCAACTCGTCGTGACGGTCGCCGTGAGGACCAGCGGCATCGTGTCGCAGCAGGTTGTTGGAATCACCGGACAGTCACCGCATGGCGAACAAATGAAGTAAAAAAAGATTGCATCGCCGTCTTCGGTAAACGCACTAAAGAGCGCCTCAGGACTTGGGCAGGGATTACTGTTCCCACCAATACTGATTGCAGGAAAAATGAGCGATTCCTCTACGAGTGCGAATGGCGTATCAACCAACTCCAACTCGCAACAGCCTGTTTCGTAGTTCGCTGTCAGTTCGATTTCCACACCTGAATAGGTACGATAAGTCGTAGTCCCGCTCAGGCATGCTGTTTCGACGACCGCTTGCCGGTTGTCTCCGAATGTGATAATGCAGGCGCACTCGCAGATACACCCACACCCACCGCAGACATTCCGAATCGGATTCTCGTCTGGAACGACATTGCCATAGGAGTCGACGCAATCAGATCGATTTTCAATCGCGATGTTATGTGCGGCAGAAATGCTGATCGTCAGGTTACCGACCGTCCATGACGCTCCGAACCGCCAACAAAAGTAATCCGGTGCACCTCGCTCTGTTGGGCCAACAACATGACAGTCGTCGGGAACAGTTCCGTCAACGCCAAGATCGACACTCCGAAGGCAGATATAGCACGTCTCATTTTCGACTTTGAAGATAAATGCCAAGTCAACTTCTGCGCCGTCGATAATCACTGTCCCGCTGTAAACAATAATTTCTCCGTCTGCCGTGCAGTCACGAAGGAATGTCGTTGTCGAAGAGTCGCCAGATGAATAGTCTTCAACAGTAACGCAGATTTGTTTAGGCACGCATGAGCAGCAATACTGCTCCGCTGGCTGGAGTACTTCGGACGCCAACGACCTATCGACTGGTCGCGAGTAGCAACCGTTGCAGCAACAGTGTTTACACGATCCAGACGAGGTCATTGCACTTCACACGGTGGAAGACCGCAACAGAGATTGACAACAAGCCAATGTGGGACGATGTAGGCTGGGTCTGGATCGCAGATAGATGTGGAGGCTGGAAGCATGTACTTTGCCCAGCCTATGCGACCAAATAATTCATCAGGTGGCGCATTCAAATGGCAGCCAGCCAGGTCGCATACTTCGATAACCGTTCCCCCAAGTGAAGATTCCGGGACATCCGAACATCCAAAAGGACGGGCTAAGACTTCTCCGAGCGCGGTGCGAGTTGATTGGTCCGAGGAGATCACGCGGAACACAACCACGTCGCAGTTAGAGGCTCCGTCACCGTTGAGGATGTACCAGCGACCGTGATGAAGCGAGACCTTAACGACATCGCCATCTTGCGTAGTTCCAGCGCGGTCCAGAGCGAACTTAGTAACCTGCGGGTCGTAGGCGACAAATGTTTCGGTGGTTACTCCGTTCGCGGTATCGTCGAATTCAAGATCACCGAATTCGACTTCAACTCGGTACAGAGGTGCCGTTGCCGTTTCCAGCGCACGCACTTGGCGAATGGTACGTGGACCGATGTCTTTTGGGTCTTCTACCTGCCCAGTGTTAAACGTCGCCTCTTGCCGATCGCGCTCCAGACCTTTCTGGATTTCGAGCATTGTCGACGTGGATAGTTGGCGAGTCTTAGCCATGTCATTTTGCGAGCCACACGTATCGCACGGCACAAGCGGCAGTATCGGCGCGCCACCTTAGAACCACGCTCGGTGTAATCGGGATTTGAATCGGATATCGAGGGTACAGTCTCACTATCTCAACCATTGCGCCAGCCGATTCCGGCCCCAGTTTGACGTAGTTAGTCGCGTCAAGATTGACGGCACAAAAGATCCCTTGCAGTGCGGCCGTGAACTTGGAATTCGTTGGAATCGTGATCACCTGCTCAGCCCCAAAACCGACAGTTACTGTGTCGCACAAGACTGCTTGTGTCGTTTGCGTCAGAACAAACGTCTCGTTGAAAACAGCCTTGAGCAAAGCAACCGTTGTGCTCGATGTCGGGTTGTTCAGGATCGTTTTAATCTGCGTCTGAATTTCGTTAGCCATTGCATCACACGAAGTTTCCAGGGAGTGGATTCGGCATCCCGATAGAAGCGGTTAGAGCAGTGAAATCGAACTCAGGAATGATCTGGGTTGTGTTCGTAACGATGGAACCAGGAACGCTCGCAGGCGGGATGACCGCGCCGGCACCATCCAGGAAACGCTCGTTCTTTCCGAGCGAATCGTTGTCGGCAAGAATTGGGATAATCTGACCGCCACCACTGATGTACTGCGTCCCAGCGTTCAGCCACACTTCGTTCCATCCGGCGTACTTAATCCAGAATTCCAAGTGATGGTAAAAGTAATCATCGCCGCCGTGAAACAATTGCTCCCACTGCCATTGGGCAAGGAATACCATGCGAGCCGTCAACCCAGTCCAAATTGTCGCGGAGTTGCAGCGCAGCACAGCCTGGGCGCGTTGCAACATACTTATCGTTAGCGACGGACCTTTAAGGTGCAGTGTGTCGTAGCCATCTGGAGTCTCAAACGACTTTCGTTCCTTCGCGGTCGTGTAGATCGGTGCGCCGTTCTTATCGATCGATGTGATCCGCGTACCAGTCGCAAAACTGCCGCTGGCCTTCCACGCTTCATTGACTGGATTAGTGACAACGTTGTTTAGATTGCGTGGTCGATTACCGGACTTGGTTGTGAATGTGCAGGTAACGGTACGTTCGAGATTCGTGGCGTCGATAAGGACAGGATTGACAACTTTTTTGGAACAGATTGCGTCCGGGTTGGAGTTGGAACCCCAGGTTAGAAAATCGCCATAGAACGGGATGCCGGTGGCAACGCTGACGTTGTCTGGGAATTCAAACGGATCAGTTACCGAAACGGCATAGACCGCCTGATAGGTAACATGACCATCCTCACCGATCTCGCGAGTGATTGATTGTGGACGCGCCGTCCCGACTGTCATCTCTCATAAACCTTTAGTCCCCACTGAAGGTTTGTGAATTACAAAGTGTATTCCTCAACTTCGATCACCAACGGTTTCTCCGCGATTGTCTTTAGGTAGGCGTTCGCCTGTTGCTGAGCCTTCATTTGTTCGCTGACAGCCGGGATAATCACCGGAGCAACACTTTTCGGTGTCGCAGTCGTAGGCACGCTCACGGCACCAATTGGTGCGGACACTACCGGCAATACCGGACCTCCACCAGCGATTGGAGAACCTGACCGTCTTTGTGGCGTAATTGCCGCTCGTTCAGCACTCGCAATGGCATCAGCCGCTTCTCGACTACCGGCTTTCATGACACTGGATGTCGCCGTGAGCGTCTCGTGGATTTGTTCCCTGAGTGCCAATTCCTTTTGCAGCGTGTCGATGATGGATAACTGCGCGGCGTCCACGCCTGCCACAGCCAGGTCATCGAGTCGCTTTTCTTCGGCTGTCATGCCGGATTGTCGAATCTGCTTCTCAAGATCCTTGACGGTATCGGCAGACTTCTTATTGGCTTCGGCAAGTGATGATGCCGCTTCTGCTCGGTCGAGTAGCGATTTGGCAGCGTCACGCGCGGCTGGGTCGATAACGGTCTTGTCGATCTCTCGCTCTTGTTTCTGGCGGCCCGTCATGCCAGCCGTTTCTGCTCGTTCCGTCAGCCGTTCAACAAGAGACTTGGACGCCTCGACGCGGCGTTCTTCTTCCTCCCGAGCCTTCTTCTCCGCGTCGGTCTTTTTCTTTAACGCCTCGGCAGCCGCTTTCATCTCGGCTTCATGTTGTCGCTCCAGTTCCAATCGTTGGCCGAGTGCCTGCCGTGCCTCACCATTGACGCGACCGTTGTTTGCCAGTTCGCTGTTGTAAATCGCAATGGCATCCGACGACATGCCGAAGGTGTCAACCTGTAGCTGAAGACGTTCTGTCAACTGCTGTGCATCCTCGGCAGCTTTCTGCGCAGCGTCTTCTTCCTTTCGTTTATCCTCCGATGATTCAGCAGTCGCGCGCTGTTCTCCTGATAGTGAATGGCCAAAGAACTTTTCAGCTTCGGCTACCGACACTCTGGTTTGTGCCTGCTGTTCTAGTCGACGCTGTTCGCCGATATCCGATACTTGACCGCTGATTACGCCAACAGCCCTTGCCATAAGCATTAGTTTTGGGTTGGCACTTTCGATTGCCTGCGCCCAACTCATGATCAGGCTCGGAACGCCAGTAGCAATGATCGTGAATCCGTGCACATAGTCAGTGGCTTCACGCATCACGCCGACAAATTCCTGGTTCTTGGAAGCATCTAAGAGTAGATCGGTAGCGGCACTGGCTGCGTCTGTGAGTGCTGGTGCTAGGTCCGCCGCTACTCGCTTCCAAATGGCGTCGAAAGCGAATTGCAGCTCCTTGGTCGCTTTGCTCAACTCACCCAAGTTGCTCTTGTCCAGTTCCGTGAGCCGTCCTCTGGTGTCACCCAGGATTTGATTGGCTCGCATCAGGTCGGATACGTTCAGACGCAGGAAGTCCGTATCGCCAAAGATGCCGGTGGCTGCGCGAACGCGATCCGACGCATCGGTGAGGTTACCCAGACCTTCGGTCACCTGTCGCAGGATCTCGTCGGGCTGCTGATCTTTCAGACGCTTAGCGTCTACGTTGATCAGATCGAACGCTTCCAATGCCTTTGGCTTGCCTGCTGCTGCCTTCGAGATATTCGACAGCATCGTCTCGTAGCCCTTCGAAAACTCATCAACCGACATATCAGCGATGTCGGCTGAATGTGCCATCGCCTGGAACTGACCAACAGGAATGCTTAACTGTTGAGACCTGTTGACAAGTTCGCTCATCGCCTTGTACTGCTCTTTGATCTTCGCCGTGGCGAAGTCGAGCGCTGAGTCAGCCACCTTCAGAATTGCCGCCCAGCCAGCCATGCCAGCGATGATCGGCAGGATAGCGGGATTGACTCCCGCCACGGTCGCCGCAAAACGACCGATAATCGGGATGCCGGTAAGTTGCGCCGCGGTAAGTTGAATCTGGGCATTACGGTATGAATCAATTCCTACGCGACCAGCCAGGTGATGTTCTTTGATTTCCGCCAACTCTTTTTTAGCTCGCACTGACACTGGCAGCCATTGCTCTTGCAACATCTTTCCTCTGGCAATGGCCTCGGCTCGATCCTTTTCGGCTTGAATTTCACCTGGCGATGCGCGAACAACCTCTGCCGTCACGACTTGATTCTGTTTGTCTCGTGCTGCCGCAAGTGCCTTTTCTTTTTCAACCAACGAGGGGAGTGATTGGTCTAGTTTGACGATCTTACTTTGGTACTCGTCCAGCGTGATAATGTCGGCTTCCCACTGTGCTCTAAGAGCATCACGCGCAATAGCAATGGTTCGCTCTTTGTCAGCCAGAATGTCCTCGGCACTCATAAGACTACGAGTAGCCGATTCCACCTCTCGCATCCCAGCAGCGACCGCTTGCTCTAGCGCTACGTTCTGCGGGAATTCTGCCCGCAACTGGCGATTTGCCTCTGTGTACTGCGTGAGAGTAATCAGCTTCTTGTTGAGTTGAGTTTGCAGAACATCCAGTGCTGACCCATACCGATCAATTACAGGTACGGTTGCTTCGATGATCTGTTTCTGCAGTGTAATCTCTCGGCGCGTGGCAACGACATCCCCTCGCGCCGCGCTGGTGTCGATCACCATCTTGTAAATGCTGCTACCGAGTGCCACGGATTATCTCGTATACGTTAAGTCGTTCGCGAACAAAATCTTCCACGTCCACTTCGCTCTGTAGATAGCGGTTACTTTGTCGTAGTCCGCAAGTTCTGCGGCTGTCCAAATGTGGCGGGTGAGGTTCTCCAGTCGTGCAATAACCGGCTCTGTGGCTAAGATAATTTGCTTTTGCCGCGCAATCTCTCGGCGCGTGCTCATCAGCCGCGCCTTATGAACCAAGGAACTCTCTGATCTCTCTGATCTCGCAAACACCTTCATCGGGAAAGCGGCAATCGCTGCCAGTGCCGCTAGGAAAATACGTCGTGATGTCATAATCAGAATCCCAATCCTCTCATCATCTCATCCCACGGTTGAATTCTCGGTCGTGTCGGTGTTCGTCCACGGTTCGGCATAAACCGTTCCTCGTCTCGATAGTGATCATCCTTCACGTGCTCGTTTCCGCTGAGTCGCAATGCGTTTAATTGTGCAGAGTGCAGGTTGCTGCAGATCCGACCGACCAACCGCTCCATTTCCTCTAGGTCCAATTCCTGAGTGGCGTAAAGTTTGTCCAGGTGCTCGTCGTCGTACCTCGCCAGGATGTCTGCCAGCGTCAGGCCGCTGCTGACGCCTCTATCGACGAGCCTCCAGAGGAACCGTTCCCAGGAGTCGCCCCGGAGTTTTTTAGTGCGGCCTCCACGTCCTTTCGTTCCACGTACAGCCCGATATGAGCGGCAGCCACCTCCGCCAGTTTGATCGCGTCATTGGTGTCCCACAGGTCGAAGATGCCGTTCAACGCTTCCTGAACCGTGTAGACAGTGGCACCGGTCTCATCGACTATGCACATTGCCAGCAGCACGTCGTTGCTGTACTCGTGCTTCTTTGGTTCAATTGTGCCGTCTTTCTTCTGGGTCGCTTGCCGCCATTCCCGCTGCTCGGTCCGCGTAAGCGATTGCAGGCGAATGTCCGAACCGTCCGCCAGAGTCACGATGCAATATCGACGTGACACCTTCACGCCTCGGGCTCGGATTTCTTCCTTGGTTAGCATCTCCCCACTTCCTTTCTGAGTTCTGGAAAATCACAAACGCCGATGACTGTAAACGTCAGCCACGGCATGTTTCGTTTATGCGCCTCGACTAACGCTCGACATTGCGTCGTTCCATCCGAGAACTCTTCCAGCAGTTCACAGGTTCCCGTGTACGTCAGTGGTCGCTTGGAACCGAACCACTGACGCGCGGTGCATGGGTTGCCAGTCCTGCAGCATTCGCCACAGCGGTTGCACGTCAGCGGTTGGTTCAGCACTGGTAGCATCAATAAAAACACCGGGCCGCGAGCCGGCTAAGCCGGACCGCTCAGTGGGGACGAAGCGGCTGGGATTGCTCCCATACGACTTAGCCGGCACACGACCCGGCGTGCAGTCCCCACTGCGTAACGTTTACGACTCGGAGGGTTCCTCCTGTGCTTCATCCGCCTCGGCTTGCAATTGCCAAAGTGGTGGCGGGAGTGCAGTGTGCGGCAATGGATTGGCGTTCCCGTGGATTTGCTTTGCCTCTGACTCAATCAACTGTTTATGCGCTTCCACGAAGTTCTCGAACTCGCCAATCGGACTGAACTGCGCCCCGGCTTGCGTGCCGATCCAGCCGACCTGCAGCCTGCACGCTGGATTTCTGTAAGCCAGTCCTTGGCTGTAGACGAATACCCTGTACTGGTTGTAGTCGATCCACCCAGGAATCGCGGCGGTTGGATCCCAGTCGCGGTGCCGTTCGAGCTTCACTTTCATCGGATCGGAAAGTAGTACTTGCGACATAACGTGATGTTCCCCACTTTGAAAACGAATTACGAGGAGACGGTGCGCGTCGGGCCTGTCTCGCCATCCCACTTAAACTTGAATGTCTTCAACTGCAATGCTTCGGTCTCGGCGCTGTAACCAGGCAGCATCATCACGCTGAATGCGAACGCAGTCCCGGTGACGCTTTCCGGCACGCTGGCACCGCTCGCGGTCGGACCAGTGATCGTGATCGCCTGAACGACTTTGGTCGGATTCGCAAGCCCAGGGCTGTTTTGGTAAACGACGGTATGTTCCTCGAAGTCTTCCAACTCAGCCGGTAGCCAAGTTTCCTTGACCGTGTTGGCGAGATAGGTCTTGCGAAGGATCTTGACCGATCCAACCACTGGAGTGATCGAGATGATTCGTAACGTCAAGCCGTCCGTGCCTAGCGTCAGCGTTGCATTTTGTTGTGTATCGAATGTGGCTAATGCCATGTCGTCGTGCTCCTAGTTAAGTTCCGCCGCTTTCGCTGTGCATGATTCGCAAAACAACGCGGGTCCAGTATTTTGATTTGGCGCTTCCGTCAGTCGGTTTGTCGTAGCCATCGTCTGGCGGGTCATCGACGAACACCGAATTGACGTAGATGTTTCCGCTGTACAGGTTTCTGGCCATGCTGTTTTGTGTGGTGACTTTGACGGCTTCTGCGAGCGCATCAGCGTCGGCTCGCGTATCGCCCCAGCAGTAAACGTGGACGATGCTGAGACGCCCTCCAGTGCAACCAGTGAGGTGTCTGAAAACGTTTCCGCCAGGACCGCGCGTGTAGACGACGAATTGGCCGGTTGTCCATAGTTCGCTCGCAACATCGGGAGCGATTTTGGCGTTGATCCCGGAACCGACTCGCGACGTGATCGCGACTTGCGATTTCCAGAACACAACCAGTCCACCAGTCTTTTCATCAAACAGTCCCACACGTCATATTTCCTAAAGTGCCACGCCAGTGTTCACGATCGACAACACGAGATTCGATGTGGTCGAGCCGTAGCCAATGAGTGACACCCACTCCGGTGACGCCAGATCAGCCACAGGGCAAATGCCGCCGTCCTCGCCCAAGTAATAAAAGACGCCGGCAGTGAGGATGGCCCCCATACCTAGACTGCCTCCAATAATCAGACGGAGAGGTTGACCAGCCAATGCAGCGTGCAGCGAGATGCCTTTGACAGTCGCCGTGGCAGAAGATGTGTCGTTGTCCGCGATCTTGATCGTCAGCGCGGCGGCGTCGAGGTAGCACGCCAAGCCAGCGGTAGTGGTCGCACCAGCCGTACCGTCAAAAGGTGTGAACCCAGACACCGGGATGATGGCTGAATCCGTGATCGTCAGGTCGGGCATTGCCTATTCCTTTGATTCAAATGCTTCTCGGAAGCCGTCGTCAATCGCGTCCTTCTGAGCTGGCTTGGTCGCCTCAGCGGCGTGCTGTAAATAAAATCGCCCTTTGACTCGACCGACTACATGACCAGTCCCGCGAAACCCGCTGGCTGCCTTGCGCGGCGTCTTGCGACCGGTGCCTGGAGCCGGTGCAGTCCCACCGATAACCATGTCATGGCCGAGTTCGACGAGGTGAAAATGCTGACCGCCAGCCTCGACCTTCGCGCCGACAATGACGACGATGAATCGGCCGTCCTGGTAGGACAAAACGCGAGTCGCAGTGTGGTCCCGTAACGATTGCGTTTCGTCGCTGTCACCTGGATAGCCAGGCTTCGGCAGGTTTTGGTTCAATCGTTCTTTGACCACGTTTCCAGCTTCGCGCGCTCCGCGTTTCACTGCAGCCGTCCGACCAACGTGCAACAGGCGATCCAACTCGCTGTCGAGCTGACCGAAACTAGCAACGTTTGTGGTTAGGCTTGCGCTCATGTCGCTGCCAACTCTTTACAACGCAACTCGTACATCGGAGCCGCGCCTGTTTTCCTGATGATGTTCGCAAACTCGATATTCAATATCCGGTCCTTATAAATCCCGTTCGTGATCTTCAATCGCATCGTCGACACCACTCCAGGAAAGTACCGACACTGGAATACGTGCGTGATCGTTGGTTCTATCTTTCGTCCTCGAAACTCTTCGTCGCCGCCGGTTGAGATAATCAACCCAGGGATGTTTGTCTTAAAAGGTGGTCCGCTAAAGTTCTCTTGGTTGTCACCATCCGCTCGGATGTCCTGCTGGATATCACATCGATCTGGGAAGTGAGTTTGTTGGCAATATTTGTCAGGCATACTCCAGCGTCCTGCCCTCGATGGCGAGCATGTTTTCAAGTTTTCCTAGCATGTCGTCATCGACACACCCCAACTGATCGCGGTTCTGATACCAATGCGTGCAAAGAACCGTGATCGCACGTCGGTATATACTGGGTACGCTTTTCGGCGTCGTCCCATATCCGGCAACGTAGGTAATCGCCACCGAGTTAACCTTGTGCAGTGAAGTTGGCCAAGTCTGTCCGTAGGCGACTTCCAACCGCCCTTGCGTCCTCGCCGCGTCTAATTCGTAGTAGGTGCTTGCCAGCGTTTGCACCGCTTCATTCGTGTCCGTGTACGTGACCGAACTAATCTGCTGGATCGGTCCATAACGCAAACGCACCGGCGAGCACGGCATGTAGTCGCAGTACTGCGCTCGTGTCTGGGTGATGAGCGACCGCTTAGCCAACTCCTCCACGTACCTCCGCGCCGTCGGGATAAGATCCTCTCGAATAAACTTGTGTTCAGTTTCATCGTCTATGACGTAGGCGTTCACCTTCACGTCTTCCAAGCCGACCGGCTCGACAGTCGGTTCGATCGTGACCTTGTTGGTTGGAATCGTGAAAGTCATGTCAGGTCGTAATACAGGATGATTTGTCCGGTCTTGGAATTGCCGGCGTTGTTTACTGTTACGGTCAGTTTGTCGCATACCACTGGAAAGGTAGCCATTCGTCCAGTTCCGGCTGTATCTTCCAGTGGTAGATATGTCTCCAGGGTCGACGTCGTGTGTCGTGCGATCAATGCCGCAATAGCGACATCGTCCATGTGTATGGAGAGGTCGACGCCTTCCTCGTCCGTCAGCACCACATCCCAGTTTGCATCCGGTGCGGTTGAGCCAGGGTCGGTTATGATTTTGATTAAGCGGCCGACAATTTTTCGTGTCGTAACCGCCACCGAACCGGTCGTGTCGTCTGTTATAAAATCAATCAACACCTTACGGATGCCGGCGCGAACACCGCTTCCATCCACACCATCGTCGTATGTGACTGTTGCTGCACTGCCGGCCACGAATCACCTCAGTTGAAAAATTCGATAGCCAGCGATATGCATAATCGGATCGTTCGTTCCCGCACTTTGGCAAACGAACGACGGATAGATCGCGACAATCGGAACGTTCGCGGTCGCGGTATTCGTGCCAGTCAAAACACCGTTGACGTACTGCTCAATCTCAGTCACGCCATTGACGTAAAAGCCGAGATTAATATACGTGTCCTCTGCAATTATCGCCGCCGCGCGAGTTGCTCCCGCGCCAGCCTTTTCGCCAGTAAAGAGCAGAATGCCGTCATCGGTAACGCACTGCCAGCCGATATGATTCGCCGAGCTATTAGCCGATGTGGCGATCAGCGTAGTATCGAGTTCCGATAGCCCGACAAAAATTTCCACCTTGTCGTAGGTGTCAACGATTTTGATCCTGAATTCGGCCCAGATGTGCTTGCCTGCGGCCGGGAGAAAACACGCCTTGTTGTGCTGGAGCGTTGCGCCTTGTGGTGAAGTGCTGCTATTCGAATCCAGTTCAAGAACCCCAGGCGCCGCCGTGCTGATTGCGGCAGCTCCGGTGGTTGCCTGGGTAAGGACGTAATCGCCAGTGGTTGCGGCGGCGTCGTAAGTATTCCACCGCTCGTCGACCATAAATCCGATCATCGGATCATGGATGTATTCCAGCAACGGACACGTCTTCCACAAGTTTGCGGAATAGCCTGACTGTAATGTTGGATCGTAATGCGACACTCGGCGAGTGCCGGGGTCGGTATATCCGCGAGTTGGCATTGATCGAACTCCTTGATGACGACGCTTTCGCGCCGGCGAATGGAATCGCTGTCAAAACGAATTACGTCAGGGCCGTGGCCGGCACATCTTGCTGGTATCGTCCACGGTGAAGAATAATGAGCACTGAACCGACAACAGGATCGTTGACGGCTTCGACGAATTTCATGCACAGATAGTTGTATCCCGTGTCCCCCAACTCCTCGGCTTCGACTTCAATGATGTACATGTGGGCCGATCCGGCGGTCGTCGCGAATCCGGTCGTGGCTGCCATCGCGTAAGGGCCTTCAACGTCTGTCGCGGTGATGACTTTGTAATGAAACGGAATCGCGGTCGAAGCGGTTGGCGGATCGGCGGCATCACTGCCTGCCAGCATCGTGATCGTGGCTGACGCGGTGCCGCCGGTTGCCACGCCGTTCATCACGACAAATGTGGCTCCGCTGTAGCCCTTCATGTTGACGACGTCGCTGTACTTCGTGCCGTCATTAAAGTCGGCAATCGGGTAAATGCCGGCGACGAAATGTGCTCGCTGGGAAAGTTGACCGGACATCTTCAAGTCTCCAATGAGTGTTGGTCTGTTTCAAAATCACGCCCGAGTATCGAGCTTGATGTACGGACTTTTCGTTGCGCTTCCCTTGAATGGAGTCAACTGACTGTTCCACACCGGTTGAGCATCGAACCGATAAATAAACCGGAAAGTATTCTCGTTCGTTGTGAAGCGGACGTGGATGCTCGAATCGGCTTGCATCTGGTCTTTCTCGATGCCGACGATTTGCGAGAAATCAACGAGCATAATGTCGCCGGTCGTGCCGAGCGTGGCACAGTATTCGACCGGGATCATCGGACGACCCATGAGAGTCGCGTAAGGAGACTGCGACAGGCCGCCAGGCGGCAGATAGACAGGAACGCCGCCAGTTCCAACCGCAATTGTCATGGAGTTGAGTTGCGGCTCGCAGTCCTGATTGTAAATCCAGACGGCATTCGCCCGCGACCGCGCCCACAGCCGCGCCCACATCTTTTGGATATTCTCGAAAACGATCGTTGCTGCCGGCTGGTTCGTTTCTTTCGCAACGGAAACTATTCCAGGGCCATTCGCAAAGCCGAGCGGCTGACCTGCGCCGGAACCGTTGATCAAGGAATCCTCGATCATGAAGACGGTTTCTTCCGAAAAAGCCTGCATGAAAATGGCTTCGATTGCCGAGGCATCGCGAAGCAGTCGATTGCTGGCATAGGCAAGGCCGATCAACTCCTTCAACTCAAGTTCCATCGTGCGGAAAGACGGCTTCTTTGCCGTTGCCGCGTCGTTTTCGGCTCCCCAGTACATTTGGATTCCGCCCCACCGAGAACCTGTTGCTCTGCTGGTCTCGTTGATGCAAGGCAACTTGAGCCCATCGCTGTCAGATCCAATCGGAATGATCCGAATCCGACTCTTGAGCTGTGACAATTCGTTCACGCGGGTCATCAGCGCGGTGGAGAAATCCTTTTGGATCAAATACCCGCCATCGCTCGGAACGCCAGCCTGCGCCGATCCAGTGGCCGCAGTCAGCAATTCCCACTTCAATCGCTGGTCGCGTGCGCTGGGGTTGTCGCCGTGCATTCCGGCGTAGGCGATGGCTTGGAGCTGTTCGCCAAGGCTTTTGAACGGTTGGGGTCCAACCGGATCGATACGGGTTCCGCCTCCAAGAGCGTCCGGCTGAGTTGTGCGGCTGGCTGGCTGGGACAACTCGCTTTCCAGTGTGCCGATGAATGACAGCGTTTGCTCGTCAGTTGTCGCCTTGGCGATGTTTTCCTTGAGCGTGTCGTTCTCGGTCTTCAAGGTCTCGATCTTGGTCCGTTCTTCATCCGTAAACGGTCGACCAAGAGATGCAGCCGCTTTTGAATATGCCTTGAGTTCTTCAAGGATTGCGGCACGTCGTTGCTGCATTTCGAGTAGCGTCACTTTGTCGGCTCCTATGAGCCAGTGACAGCTACCAAGAAACGTTTAACGGCTGCTTGCCACTGGCGAGTTTTGAACTCGTCCCAGATAGCCGGCAGCCGCATACGCTTCTGACGCTCTATCGTCGATGTTGGATTGTGTGGGCGAAACTTGCCGCCCGATGCTGGAAGTTAAGCAGATTCCCCTTTGTCGTTCAATAGTTTTGTACCACGGTTGTTTCCAGAATATTTCTGGACCGTGGTTTTGCTTAGCCCAAGTGACTGAGCAATCTTGCGGATTGGCTCAGGGATTTGTCGCCGCTGACGGATCTCCATGCGAGTAGAGAACGGTAGTAGCTTACCGGTGTTAGCCATGTCGTGCCTCAGATGGCAATGGTTCTCGCTGGATTTGTCGTGCTGCAGATGGCTTAATCTCTGGCTTAACTTCTGGATCAATAGCTATCACTGCTATTTTAGAAATAGGATCATTAAGCGCAATCATTCGCATGTCATCGCTATTCCTGTTCGGCCAGATACAAGTCCAGCCGCAATGCGTCGTCACTCACAACTGGCGCAGGTGGCGATTCTGGTTCATCGGTTGGCTTCTCGATGTTCTCTACCGAGCGCGAATGCAATTCGTCTTTTTGTTTCTCTATTAGTGCTCGCGTTTCATTGATCGTCATCAGTCCGTCTGTCGCGTCGTCTTCGTCGAACCGATACGCAAGGTAGCGGTCGATGAACGCAGACAGCCGAGCCTTGATAACGTCGCGGTCCTGGTTGGCGAATTGCGCGTCGAGCAGATCGCAGCCTTGACGCACGATGGCATCCGGTAACCCGGCGAGAATGTCGGCGGAAAGAAACGAGTTCGTGGCGTCCGGATCATCAACCACATCGGCCGCGTGCAGGGCCGTTGGAAACCAGAGTGGAGGCAAGTCTTCGCCAGTTTCGTCTTTTAGTCTCTGATTGCGTTTGTCGAGCCGAAATTCTTCGTTCTTCTTCAAGACGAGAGATGCGCCAAAAGCATCTCTGTCACTCGCGGCTAACTCCATGACATACACTCCAATTGGCTTACCTCCGCCAATTGGTTCACTCAACGCCGTTGGGTCGAGATGAAGATCGCCGCGAGCAACGAGGATCTCTTTCATAAGCGGGCGACCGCTGGCATCTTTGCCGACTTCCCGCAAAACCGTATCGCTGCGAAAGCTGTGATATCGCCCCAAAAACTTTCCCATCGAATCGGAACTGGCCCTCGGATGTCCGAGCCGAGCCTTCAGCCCGCCGGTTCGCTGCTTAGCGAGCGACACAACTTGACGAATCCCACGCCGGTCAAACTCCCCGCGTTTGTCGTGAAATTCTCCTTCCTCGGCAAGAATTACGTTGCGGATAATCCCGGCTTTTTGGTCAACGTCTTCGGATTTTAGTTGCGTCAGTACGTCAACCTTTTGCCATTCTGGTTGTGCTGTCATCGTCGGCATTATGTTGTCTCCCATTGTGATTTGCTTTTGTGTTCTTCCATCGACTGCCACTGGCTGCACCAACCGTCTTTTGGAGTCGGTGGGTAGATTCCCTTTACGCCTAACTCACCTGGACGACCCGTGGCTATCGCGATCGCAGTCGGTGCATTGCGCCGGCACTCGCTAGTCAGTGCCGAGAATGCTTTGCAGGTTGAACACGTTTGTCCGGGTGTCATTTCAGTAGAACTCCAATGATGAACCAGTGACTAATCCTACGACGCTTGACATCCATGCAACGTAAAACAGCAATAGCCGATCATTGGCACGCTTATTCAAGTTGCGCATGTCATCGTGTGCTCTTTGAGACGATAGAATGGCGCAGATCAAAGAGGCTGAATTGCCGTTTCGCGCCATATCCACAACGAGTTCATCTACCATTTCTCGTGAATTCATACGCTTACCGTCGCCCTTTCATCGTGCCACGTGGACAAGCACGCTTCGACCTTGCTTGGCAGCTCGTCCGCTGTGCAGTCCAACAGGGAATCCAATTGACGCAGCGACTCGGTGACATGCGACGAAGTAATTGACGACACCACTTCTGACGGTTGCCGCACGTCGCCGGTAGCCGTTAGGAATACCGACACGGGTTCCGACAGGCTGCGAGTCATCGTCGCCGCGTGCTTGTCGTAGAAGTCCCTCAACCGCTGGTCGAACTTGTTCGGCTTCTCAGTGATATGTTTGACGCTGTGAATCTCGATCGACAGCATACGCGCCATCGCATCGCGGAGCATTGCAGACGCGATCCGCTGCTGAGCCTGCTTCGCCTTGTCGTGCTCTCTCTGCAATGCCTCGAACTGCTCGCGTAGTGCAGACAGACCGTCTTCCTCTGGTGTCGGCTCGTCTTCCGGATCGTCGGCGGGAGGTTTATCGCTTGGTGGTCCAGGCTGGAACGGACTAGCCGGTGCATTCGGATCACGCAATGTGATCGGACGGCGGATGCCCTTGTCCTCGGTCCAAGCCGCCTTTGCGTCGTCGGTCATCGGAGGCAGCCCAAGTGCCTGACGAAACTGTTCCTCATCGTTCAATTGCGGAGTGATGGACCCAGCCCGCACGCCAATGCCATAGGTATCCATGCTCTGCCGAATCTCGTCACCTTGGCTCGGTCCTTGTTCGGTATTTGGATCAGTCGTCGCCTGCGGTCCCTTGGCGGCAACCTCAAGAGGAACCATCGCCTGCTGGACGAAATGCAGATCACCAAGCGGCCCGATCGGGTTCATATCTTCTCGTTCAGCCCATTTATTGAGCGTCAGCAGTCCATTGAAGAACTCTTGCACGCTTGCCGTCGTTCGGCTGGTTTTGTCGCCACGCTCCAGTGCATCAACGTTGAACTTGGCGTAGTACGTTTTTTGTTCTTCCTTCGTCAGCAATTTGCGCCACACCTCGCATTCCCATAACTTGAGCCACGGCATAAGAGAGTATTTGACGAATTCGATGCCTTGGTGCTCGATATTTCCGAAAGTCGCACGAAGCAAATGCCCAATCAGATGTGGCGGGACGCCATACCATCTCGCAATTTCCTCAACCGTATGCTGTCGACTTTCCAGGTATTGCGCCTCCTGCGCATTAAACGGCAATGTCCCAATATCCGATTCTGGTGGAAGCAACGCGATCTTTCCAGCGTTCATTGGTCCGCCGTGAGTGTTCATCCACTGGCGACGGAACTCTTCAGAATCCTCTGGCTTACGAAACTTGCCGTTTTTGAGATACGTAGACGGTCTACCGCTGTTCCCGAAGAAGGCTGCGCCGTGCGTCTCAGTGGCAAGACCAAATCCAATTGTCAGCGCCGCATTTTCAACTACACCAAGACCGACCACCCCGTCATTCGTTATGATCGACGGGACATGGAACATATTCTCCTGTTTGATTTCTGTCTTGCTACCATCGTCATTATTGACCAAGTACAGCAATCGACCGTTGCGGCGAATGATGTTTGATCTGGTTGGAATTCTGCTTGCATGAATCGGATACAACACCATAACCTGCCCGCCGCGATTCCGGCCAATCTCAGCAAAGCAATTACCGCGGTTAACTTGATGATTCATACGACTTGACCGAAAGGTCATTGACGACATTTCGGTATTTGGTTCGTCGTGAATAATTCGTTGCACTGGATGGTCGAAGGCAACTTCACTACCACCACCAGGAAGATACCTCAGTAGGTTAAACGGCAGCATTCCACCAGTGCCGCAGAGTAGCCTCGTGGATGCCCAGCAAGCCGAATACGTCAACGCAACCGCTTCGTCCACGCGAATTCCAGAAGCGTTCTTAATTGATGGAGGACCATACCAGTAGTCGTCGAATGGATCGCTGCCAGACGATAGTTCATCTTTTGACGGCACAGCCTGATCTATTCGCTTGTCAGTCAATCCAAAGAAGCTAAGCAAGCCCATTACCGCCTCGCAATCGTGAGATAACTACCAGCGCCAGCACAATGATGCCCGTCGTGATCCAAGGCAACGCAGGATTCAGTTGGTACGAACCGTAACCAATGGCACCAACGGCCGCGAGTGAAGCCACGATGTCAACCGTCCGTTCCATCAATCGCCTCCGGTGCAAGAACCGACAACTCGATGTCCTTGGAAAGCACCATAAACCGCAGATCCGGGAACTTGCTGGAAATGTCATCACGAAACCAATTGACATCTTGAGCGCTTCGGAATCTGGCTCGCAGAACGATGATATCGCCAGCCTTCACATCCAGTTTCGCGATCTCAAAACGAACCGCCTCGTTGTCACTCATACTCCAATCTCAGGATTCCAGTAGTTCGAACTAGATTCACCTTGCATCGCCCTCCCGACCGCCATCACTGAGGCCACAATGCCATCGATACGACCAGTCGACTTGCCTTTTGTTGGCTTATAATTCCCGGCATCGTCGGGTTGCGTTACGCACGCATTGGACGCCATCCACCGTAGGATCGGGTTGCCACCGTGGACTAATTTTTGTTCCAGAACCATCGCATGAAATGCCTTGCTAGGTTCGTTCATCGACACCAGCCCTTGCCGAAACTCAACGACAGTGAAACCATCGTCGTCAGCCAACTCCTGACAAATCTGGGTCGCGTTCCAGGGGTCTGCCGCGATCTCTTGAATGCTGTACTTCTTCCCGAAAGCGTTGATGTCTCTCCTCACCATCCGGTGATCGATCGTGTTCCCGCTCGTAAACGTGACGAATCCTTTATCTTTCCACAGTCTGTAAGGCACGCTGTCCCGTTGCTCTCGCTGGATAACGTTGTCTTCTGGAATCCAAAAATGCGGCAGAAGTGCAATGCGATCGTCGAATAAACGAAACGCCATCACGAACGCTGTGACGTCGACCTTGGAAGACAAGTCAAGTCCAGTCCAACACGGCTCGCCATCAAGATCCGGCAGTTCTTCATTGCAGGAGTCCCACTTGTCCATTGGAATCCATCGAATCGCCTGCTCCGTCCAAATGTTGAGATAGAGCTGCTTAAACGTGTTCTCGTAAGCCGGGGACTGTTGCGCGAGTTCACACTCCGTTCGGTAGAAAGACTCTGGCACTGAGACGCCAAGATTCGGCTGTGCCTTGTACCACGTCGTCGGGTTCTTCCAGTCGTCTTCGGGATCGGCAGCGAAGATAACCGGCAGAATTTCCTCGTTCTCTAAAATCCCGTCGCGAATCTTGCAAGCCAGTTCATGCTGTTGCCAGCAAATCGAGTTGCGATCCCAACCAGCTGTTGTGATTGCAGCCAGCAAAGGCTGTGATCTCGCACCCATGCCCGTCTTCATCGCGTCCCACAAGTCGCGTTTCTTCTGCGCGTGCAACTCATCGAAGATGACGGTGCTCGCGTTCATTCCATGTTTCGTTCCCGCGACAGCCGCAAGAGCCTTGTACCCGCCTCGCACCATTCCACTGTCCGTGTCGACGTAGGTAATGGCGTTCTGGTATGGCTTGGATCGCTCTTCCATCCATTCATTAGCCAGCACATTCTGCTTGGCAATCTCAAAAACGACCTTGGCTTGATCTCGGTCAGCGGCGCAAGAATAAACCTCAGCGCCAGCCTCCTCATCGTTGTACAACGAGTACAAAGCGATCCCAGCAGATAACGTGCTCTTCCCGGCCTTCCTTGGAATCTCGATGTAGACCAGTCGATATCGCCGCGTCCCATCAGGTCGCATCCACCCAAACATTGTGGCGATAATGTTCTCTTGCCATTCTTCAAGCACCAGTCGACATTCCGGCCACGGTTTACCGGCGAGTGGACCTTTAACGTGTCGAAGTTCGTCGTAGAAAAACTTCAACGCCATCGCCGCGTCTTCAGGGAAATACTTGCAGTCGCCGGCAGTCTTTGACGGACTGTATCGACCACCGCTGCCAAGCGTGCAATGCTCAGCAGTTTTCGCTCTCGCCAACCAGTATTCCCAATCTTTTTCAGCCATCATCCATGTTTCAGTCGAGATTTGAGGGAATCACTATTACTTGCCGTTTTTGGTCCACCCATCCCAGCGCGAGAAGCGGGACAGAGCCCGAACTCTGCTTCGAGTCTCGCCAGCAATTGCGACCACTGTTGAGACTGTCTGACCTGGGGATACTGTCGATGGATTAAGCCACCCTGTTTCGTAGCGGATTCGTAAGTTGTACCGTTCTCAGTAATGAACTCTTCCGCCTCTCGCCACCGATCCCATGTCAGGCAATACCTTCCCAATGCGTTGCGGTCCCGCTTTGTCAGCACGCGAGCGGAAAACAGCAGATCCACCAGCTCGTCCCACATAGTCGCCGCCTCGTCGGTCAAATAAGACGGCCGGTCTGGTCGTTCCGCTTGGGTGTGTCTGTCTATTCGATTAGTTACTAAACCGCTTCCACGGAGCTTCAAGACGGCTGTGGGGGTCGGTTTCGGCCCTCGTTTACCCATAACTTCAATACCCTCGTATTTGCGCAGAGTTAGTCGCGGCGGTCTACGACCCATTCGACTTAGAGAAAGTGCACCCCCCCAGTGGGATAATATCTAAGTCATCCGGCAGTCGACGTAACTCTGTGTTCGATTTGATTCTCATTCTCCACGGCTCGTTCTCGTTGAGTGGCATCGCGTGCATAGTGCCATGAGGTTGTCGTCGTCGTACATCTTGTCCGCATGCTGTCGTACCTTTGCGATGTGGTGTGTCTCAGTTGCCAGTGTCGTTCGTCCTTCCGCTTCGCAGTCGACGCATAATGGATGATCACTCAGGTATGCATGGGAATGCTTCTGCCATCGCTTGCTGTTGTGGGGGCGCTCCGCCTTGCTCCGTACCCGCTCACGGCGTGGTCCGCACTTCGAGCACACGCCCGCACGGACGATTCCACCACACCTGCATACGGACGGTACTGCTGTTGGCATCGTGCTACGTCCTATACCCGGCTAGGATCTCTAGTACCCAAAGACTCTTTCTGTCTGACCCAGCATCAGCACTAACCTCGACCCAGTAGGTGTCTCCGTCCTTCAGTGCCACATCGTCGTCAATCGTCCCACGGTACTTACCGCTGGAGTCCGTCACGTAGGACATGGACACCGCTGTCGCGTTCGTTACTGAAATCCTCAGTTCTCCATTCGTAACGCTCTTACTCGGAGAGGCAGACAGGACTACTGCCGTGGAGGATGAGTAGCTGCTGATTGTCGTTCGAAGGTCTGATCCATCAGCACCAGCGCCAAGCAGTACGATTGACCGTGCAACATCACCCGCAACGAAAGGGCCACTGGCAACGTTCAGTGTGGTACTGGCTGCAACCGATACGGCATCTCTTGCCTGAAGTCGGTACAGCGTGAACGTGACGGTAGCGCTGTTGAGGAACAAATCGGTGCTGGTGTCTTTCAGCTCGTCGAGAATCACCGAATTGTCGGAACCGATGTAAAGTTTTGTCATGCGTACTCACTGTCCTGGTTTACTAACGTTCATTCCGGCAGCATTCACCCTTGTTGCATCTTCATTACTTGCTTCTGATAGTCATGCTCGGACAATCCTCCACTTGCTGCGTTTGAAACAATATGTGATGCGTTTGCCGTCCAGTCGGATAATAGTCTCTGGCTCGTCTCCGTAGGCGGAATATCGAACTAACCCGCTAAACAGCAATCGCTGACGATCAGAAATAATTCGCACGTCAACGAATTGCCCCCATACCAGCCTTTGATGCAAACCCTTTCCAGTAATTCGGCACTCCACCGCTTCAAATTCTCGATCGTATCTATCTATTTGTACTGTAACGCCATATCGCGGATTCTTTGCCGCTAAATTAATGGTTAGACTTTTCATTAGCATTCCCCGCAATCGCAATCGACTTCCAATGTTCCTGTCAGCATCGGACTCACGGACGTCTCGCCAGTCAGTAATGGTGTGACAGTCACGCTCCCGGTCATCGCTGGCTCGACACGAATCGTTCCGCATATTCGGAACCCGCCAATCTCCACGCCGCCACTCGCCGACGCATAATGCGCGAATGACAGCCTGTCTCCGAAGTCGATGACTTCAGACGGGTCCGACACCCAATTGCGCCACGGCAACCCAACGCTAATTGCAGACCCGCGACGTTGCTTGGTATCTAGGCTCATGGTCCGCTCACAACCTCCCCGATCGTAGTTGTGCCGGTGACGTCCGAGACGTCCGCTTTCTGGTCCACCGTCGCAGCATCGTCGTTGTAGAGGCTGTACTGCGTTGCCGTCTGAGTCTTCCTGTTCCTCCAACCCTTGAACAAATAGGCGAGTTTCTGAAGCGGTGTTGCATTGACAGGCGGCGTGCCTTGACCTGGCTCTGCCTGAGCGGCTGAAAGCGTTGCAACATCACCCACCGTGGTGCCAGATAGGTCCATCCCGACATCGATCCACGGCGAGTTCACCCGCTTGCCGGTTGTTTCTCCAACAATCCGAACCACGGCAGCCGTGTTAAACGCATCGTTGGGAACGTCGATTCGATAATGACCGTTGCCGAACTCGTAGACCGTCCCGGCGGCCCAGGCAGGATCAAGGACGTTGAAGTCAATCAGCGGCTCAATCTGCGAACTGAAATTGGGACTCGTTGGATTGGCGGAATAGAGACCATAGTAATAAAGGGCTGGGAACGTGGCCGCTACGAGTCCGGTAACTGGCAATCCAGCATCGTCAACGATCTGGATCAGAATGCTCTGACTCGTTGATCCGATTTTTCTAAACATTAGGCGCATGCCCTCCGTCGATGCAGTAACAAGCCACCTCCGCTTGGGAGCGTGAACGAGTTAGTTCTCAATTCGCTCTGGTAGCCAGTTGACCACGACCGATAGAGTGCCTCAGTCTCTCTCAAAGAAAGTGGTCGGTTATAGATTCGTAGGTCGCCAATCAACCCACCGAACGCCACCGATCCACCAGGACGGTTTGCGATGCCGTCAATCATGATCGACAACCCGGCATCCATCGTCCCGTCCGTCGTCACGTCGCGGCCGTCCTCGGTGAACAGAATCGTTCCGTTGTCGCAACTGATTACGTAATAGTGCCACTGGCCGTCATTGCTCACCGTGCCCGTTGCGGTGGCGTTCCCGGATCCGTTCATGTCCCGTAGAACAATCGTCGTTGCCGCAGTGAACTTGATATCCGAGCGGTTAGTCTCGTTATTCCACCCGACAATATTGTTGGCGCTTCCCACGTTGCGCTTGCAGGAAAAAGCGAAGGTCCGGCTGTTCAACGTGTACTGGGTAAGTGTGACTGCCACGTATTGAGTTGACGAGTCGGTGAACTGCAGAACCGTACCGGGAACGCTCGTTGTCCAGACCGGTGAATTCGTCAACGTCCCGTGCTTGGTGACCGTCTTGCGAAAACTGCATAGATCGTAGAGGCGTGTCGCCCAAGGATCTGGGGATGTCTTCCCTGGATGTGCCCCTGGATGCCACCAGATTTCTAACCCACGATTCAGAGGCGCGGACCAGTCGACTGGGTTTGACCAGTCAATTGCCTGCGATTCGATACTCTGCAATCGTCGTGGGACGAGGAACATTTAGTACGTGTCCGTAGTAACCATGTGTGCCTGCGTGAACAGCGATTGACCACCCGCATAGTTGTCGACCACCACACGTAGCCGCCCGATTCCGAGAAGGTTGATCGGCGCGACAAACTTCTCCGCTTGGTCGCTTACGTCCGCGCTATTGTCGTGAGCGTAGGTGCAGGCTTCGTAGAACGTGATCGTTGTGCCCGACACGGATTTAATCCGCACGATTTCGTATTTCGTGGAATCGGACGTGTGCCCCAGGAACAGCAGATCACCGGCCGCCAAATTGGTAGCCGAGTTAACTACGCAACTCGTCGCCGTTGCGATGATGGCACCGTTGAGCGTGGTTTTGCCAACCGACGAACCGAGCTGGACAATGCCCTCGAATACCGGGTGCCACTTGTCATTGCCGCTGCTGGCTGCAGAGGCTTCGACACGAACCACTGGAGCGCTCGTGAAGTTTGTCCCGCTGGCCCGCCCGATATCGACGTAGATGCTCGCCCATAATTTGGTGGCCACATCCTGAGCACTGCCAATCGCCTGAGCGGCCGTTGCGACCGTCTGCCAGGTGAGGAGTGATGTTCCCTGCGTTTTTGTTGGTGAACCCATTATCCCACCTGTGCCATGACGTTGACTAATCCGTTGACGACGAATTGCACATCGTTGTCGGCCGCCGTATTACCAGCCGCAGACACGGTTGAATTCTCAAGAACGCGCAACATGACTTGATGAGCCTGAGTAAGTGCCGAGTCTGGGTTATCCCGAATGTTCTGAGCCCATTGCAGGCGACCTTGGTGGAAGGCGGTCTGCGGATCCTCAGCAATCACGTCTGTGGATGCCTTGACCACCGCGCGAGCAACCTTTTTGTGAAGGTCGTTGGTCTGGTCGTTGAACAAATCGAATTCCTCTACATATGCCATTGATTTCAACCCCTAATTAAATTCTCTGATTTAGTTATCTCTTTGGTGCGCCTCGATGACTTCACCGTGTGCTAACTCGTCACGGACTGTTGATAACTTCGATCTTATCCGCCTTCGTGAATCGAGCGTGGCCGATAAGCCCACTATCCGTCTTGATGACCTTGGTGCGGATCTCGATCGGAAATTCCGTCCCGTCCTTTTTCAGGCCATCGCACTTAGGGACTACCACGACCTTCTCATTGTCCACGGGGCCGTCAAAACGCCGCCTGAACGCCGCTAAGTGCTGGCCCCGGTATCTAGGCGGCATCAGTTTTTCAATCTGCATGCCTCGCATTTCCGCCTGTGTATAGCCGAACAACTCCGCCGCACTGGGCGTGGCGTTGAGAATCGTGCCGTCTGGATTGACTGCGATCGAATGACCAAGTGCGGCTTGGTAGAGAAAAACGTCGAAGCTCTCTTGCGTCATGAATCCCTTGAGTTTTTCGTCTTGAGCGATCAGCCACGCATTTAGTTGCGCATTCAGCTTTTCAGTTTTCGTGTCCGGGACGAACCGAGATGCAAACTGCAAGCTCACTGGCACAACGGCTACCGCTGTCCACATGAGGATTGTTCCGATTGTTTGCCGCGTGATCATTTGCTTGCTTTCAGTTCAAAGCCAAACGCTCTCGCGATTCCCGCAAAAAGTAGTTCGACAAGTGGAGCCAACTTTGGCTGAACGAACCCAAACCCAGTCGACAACCCACAACAAATAAATCTCCAGTCCTCAATATTTACGTTCCACTGCGGCACGACAAAACGGATCAAAGCGAGTGCGCCACTGATTACCACAACACCACTGATCGACCCCAGTAATACCGTTCCCGCTACGGTTCGAAACTTGGCTTCCTGCTTTGATTGCAGAAACTTTCCGGTGCCTCCAATAGCCCCACTCGCGAAAACCGCGATGTACGTGATTGATTCCAGATCCATTTTTCATACGGTGCCCATTAAAGTTCTAACCTCTGGTGTCCGATAATTGGTCCCATGAGAAACGGACAATGGCTACCGCCAGACAAATACATGCACTGGGCATACGTCGCGTTCGCGTTCGGTGTCGGCCATTCCATCGCGGTTGCCATCGTCGGGTATCTTTCAGTGTTGGTGCTCACTGCCTTCAAACTGCTTGGACTGCCGCCGTTCTAAGGGTTCTGACAGGCGTAAAGTGCATCCTCCGCCGCGTCCAAATAAGCATTGGCTGTAGCCAAATCGAATTGCAGGGAGGCTGTCAACGTCCACGACGTTGCCAGTGCGATTCCGATATTCGTGACTGCCTCTTGAGCCGCTTGGACCGCCGATTCCTCTGCCGAGCAGTCGGTCATCATCGTGGCCTTCGCATCGGACAAGGTCCTCAGTGCTATCACCAACTTGGAAACTTCGGCAGCGTGGGCGTACAGCAACTTCACATGCTTTTCGAGCCGTAATGTCAACCGCTTGAGAATCCGGTCACGTCTAGCGCGGGCTTGTTGCAGTGAGTCCATTACGTTTCTCCTTGAGGATTTCGATGGCGCGAGCATGGATCATTTCCAATACCCGTTGATCTTGCGCAGCCACATCATTGCTACGCTCTTGAGATTTCATCGCACGCATCCAGCCAGCTTCCTGAGCTCCAACGAAGACTACGTACAGAACGACGCACTGTCCGAGAGTTTTCCAACTGGAGAGAAACTTGAAGGCAGCCGATTGCAGTATCGCATTCATTTTCCAAACAAGTCCTTTAGGGTCTTGATGAGTTCAATAACAAACGCCAGCACCACAGCGAGCGTGCCGAGCGCCACCAAAAGACGCAGCAGTGCCGGTGGAAGTCGCCCCTTGCCACCTCTGCCGCCCAGTGGAACGCGCACATGGACACTCGCCTCCAATGAGTCGTTCCCGTTGTTGTCCGGTATCCGCTTCCGTCCGAACCATGTTTCCATCCCGGCTGCCCCGCCAGTTAGTTACGAATCAGCTTTTTGCCTGGTTTTCCGCCCGCGCTCGTTCCTCAACTCCGCCCTGTGCCACGGACGCTTCCTGCACTTTGCGATCGGCAAGAATGGCGGATCGCTGATCCTTCTCAGCCATCGCGGAGATTAGCACTTTGATTGTGCCTTGTAATTCCTCGATTTTCTTGTCCTGTTTGGTGGCACGGTCGTTGGTAAGCTCGTGCACCTTACCGATTTCGACTAGTGTTGATTCGACCTTTGTGTTGGTTGTTTTTGACGCAGCGTCTACTTTCGTGCCAGTACGCCAAGCTGTGATAATCGCGACGATCATTCCGCCAAAACCAGCGAAGATCCCGGTCACCAACACCAACAGTTCTGCAGCGCTGTATGTCACGCTCACTTACCAATCAACAAGCAGATTCCTGCGCCGGCCGCCAAGCACCCTTGAATAACCGTCATCGCGACGATTTGCAGGTTGGTCAGCGTCACGACCGCGTAAATAATCAGCCAAATTGCAAGGAGGATCACTCCCCAGGACTTCGCCATACGTCACCTCGCTATCAGTTCGCCTTCACTTCCGGTGGTCGCTTAAACTCCAGAATTGGTACAGCGCCAACCGCATCCTTAAAAGTTATCTGGTTGCTTTCTGGAGGAATCGTCACGTTCTCACACAGCGCCATCTGGATACCAGATTTGCAGCGGCGTTTCTCGAAGAGGTCTTCCAGTTGGTTCCCCTCTATCAAAATGTCCTCCGCATCCTGAAGGTAGAGCTGTGACATGACGTCGGCTTTGCCATCTTTGCGCAGACCGTTGTTGTAGATGCGATTATTGCTAATCGTGATGTATTCACAGCGGTCGTTTAACCCGCTCACCTGCAGGCCGTGAGCGTCATTACCACGGATAGAGTTTTTTGAGATAACCCCGTACTTACAGAATCGCGAGACCGTGATACCGATCTCGCCGCCGTAATAGGCCTCGTTCCCTTCCACCAAGAAGTTGGAGCAGTTGTGCAAGACGATTAAATCCCCGCTGCCCTTGTTTGCTGCTGGATTTGCAGGATTGTACGGCTGGCTTTCGCCTCGCATGATGTTGTACAGGATTCGCAGTGACACATTCCGCCGGTTCATGTTGTCCGGATCGCTGAGCACAACGATACCTTGTCTTGAACCTTTACCAGCCAGAGGGTTGATGCAGCTGTTCCTGTACAGCTCAATGTCCCGCGTGCCAGCCGCACCACTCCAAATGTGGTAAGCGTACTGAAGCCAGTTTTGGATCTCACAGTACGCAATGCGGGACCGCAGCATACCGCTGCCAAACCTGAAACCGTATTGAGTGCCGCTGCCTTGGCAATCTTCCACAGCAACACCTTTGCTGTTCTCAAAATTGATCAAGTAGTTCGTCGTGGGAAAAGTTCCTAGCAGTTCGCAGCGGGAGATTTCGACATCCTCACAAGCGCCACTATTCGAGAGTAGCGTGTGGGCCACTGCCTGGATCGCAAGACCGTGAATAGTGACGTGTTTGGCCGCGTTCAGCACGATTGCATTTTGGATAAACTTCGGCGCGAGTAGTGTCGCGCCAGTACCCCACAAATTACATGGCTTCTTAATGGTCAGTTGCTTGCTGAATCGGAATGTGCGTTCAGGAAACTCCGCACCACCAGCGTCAATGGCGGCCTGGATCGCGACGGTGTCGTCATCAACACCGTTGCCCTTCGCGCCGTAGTCTAAAATGGATTTCATTGCTTACCGTCGATTCCCAATGAGAAAAACCGCCCCGCGGCGGATGCGTTGGGGCGAACGCGATTTGACGCGCGTTAGTTATTCAGGGTCTGGTACTTCGCGCTCGCCAAGATTGGTAATCGCACCGAAATCGCCGGGAGCACCTGGGGGAATGGTATCCTTTGCCACGAACTCTTGACTTGCAGTGGCCGGTCCCTCGTTCCCGTCGTCGTCCACGTAAGAACGCTCCAGGCGAACGTTCTTTCCCTTCGGAACTTCAAAGGTGGCGACACCGGCCAATCGCGGAACGGTCTGACTCTGGAACTCTTGCCCGTCGACGATCACCTTGACCTTCTGTTCTTGCACATCGACGTTTTCTGGTTTGTCTTCAACCGGAGGCAACTTGGCCTCGTAAGTGAGAATCCACATATCCGTAACTTCGTCCTTTCGTTCGCTCAGCAATACCCACTCCGTGATAGGCTCTGGAGTGGAGACAACTGGCGCGTTTAGTAGGCTCTCAATTCGGTCTAGTCGATCGGACAACTGCTGTCCGATTTCTTCTTGTCGACTATTGCCAAGGAGGACGAGCCGTTTCACTTCCTCTTGGCCCGATAAAGAGTCAAATAGCTGTCGGCTAATGAATACAACTCGGTTGTAAATCTGGGTCAATAAACTCATGATGCTGCCGTGGTTAAAATCCAAAAAGTTTACGCAGCCAGTCGAGAAATGGAGTTGGCCGCTTGGGTGGCTTAGGAATTGGAGTCGGAGTCGGAGTCGGTTCTGGAATCGGCGGACCTGGAACCGGATCAGGGTTGTCAGCCAATCCGCCCGTGAATTCGCCAGCCCACCAAGTGCCACCCTGCGCGGGAGTCATGCCGCTTTTCCATGCCCTCGACAAGCCGAACCCAACTTTAGACGAGTTGCTAGTGAGCCATCTGTAATGACCTGGTGACCTCATCCATCGGTCGATTACTGACGCGGCAAATGCTAGATGATTACCATCCCACGCAATGATTTCTTCACCACCTCCATGTTGGTGAAATCCCTCGAACCGCATGTAGTTCGTCCACGCCTGAGCGCGACGACAGTACGACTCGTCCAACTGTTGACGCGGCAACCCGAGCTGCGCCCGTCGGCGCATCGCCTCTTCGTAGATTGCAATGATCTCAGGATTGTCAACGAGTCTTGTCATCACTTCGCCATAAAAGGTTTGGAGAACGTTGGCTCGTTGCTGCGGCAATTTCATGTTCGAACGAAAAAAGGCGCGACATTCCAAAAGGAAATTCGCGCCGTCTTAGCGTCAGGTGGTTTCAACCCACACAGAATATCGGCTATACGCTGATGTTGGTCAAGTGAAAGACTACCGCACGATGGCCTCGATCACGTCCATCGTCATGGGTTCCGGGTCGAATATCAGGACATCACGCTCTGCCAGCACCCCCAGGCGAACGCGCCCGTGGATCGGCTTGGCGTACACCCTGATTATCCGTTCGGACATTGACGGTGGTATTTTGAGAGTCACCTGCTCAGTCATTGTCAGAGTCGACAGTTTCTTGGCTACCGCGCCCATCAGAATCCTTTCGAGTTAGTTCCTGCCGAGTTCAGTTACCTAGTTACCCACACTTCACCGTCTTCTACGGCTTTCTTTAGACGACTCAGAAATTGAATTGTGGTGGATTTTAGTTGTTCTGCTTGACTCAAAGTCGCTGCCATCATCTACCTCCGTCACAAGGCGAATTTCACAACCACATTACCAGCTTCAGTAAGACGTACACGCATATTAGCTTTGTCAACTTCGATCAATTGCGGCTCATGGAACTGCTCGACGAGAGCCCAACAAGTATGGGAGACGTGCCTCCATCCAGCGCCGCAATCTGGCGATCGGGATACGAGTCTCAAAAAATCTTTGTCTTGCGTGCTCATTGCCATTCCACCGTGCCTCCCAATACTTTTCTTGCTTACTGAATCTTTTCGATGTTGCCCTTCAGGTATTCCGTCAAAGGCATTTTCTTATTCGTCCGGTGATTGGTGACAACACCGTGGCACACCTGAACCGTCCGGATCTTGTCCCCGCGCTCACCGCACCCAATCTGCTCCCGCCGATTAACATTGGTTTTGTGATGGTTATCGGATCGCTGCTTGTCCAGAACGCGTTGCCGCAGAACCGCTAGGGCTTTGACGCGGTTTCGTTTCTGGCTCCGCTCATCTTGGCATTGAGCCTCGATTCCAGTTGGTCGATGAATAGCAACGCAGGCCGTTTCGTTCTTCTGGCGATTTTGGCCACCAGCACCGACCGACGCCACGCAATATCGAAAGGACACGTCGGACTCCCGGAACTCAGTTCGTGCTTCGCCACCAGTCACGGCAACGGTGATCGTTGAGCTTTGGCGTCTTCCGCTACGTTCAGTGGGCGGAATCCGCTGCCATCGGTGCCCGCCCGATTCCGGCGTCATTAAGGCACGGCATCCATTGCCAGTCAGCCGCACAGAACAGAATCCAGGTCGCTTATCCATGATGACCCACTCAAAGACAGCTCCGTTTCCAAACCTTCGTGTAGATGTCCAGTTGGTCCGGTACCAATAGCTTGGCATCGTCGCCGCCTTCAGCGGCTCGAATTTCAACAACACATGTTTCTGGTTTCATAATCAAACTCCTTTTCATAGTTCATCCCGTAATCGCCGCCGATACCAAACGAAACCACCAGCGGTATAGCAAACCTCAAAGTCGTCAGTCATACCTTCGTAATACTCTCCTGGAGGATATCCTCGTCTCCAAGGATTCGGCGACTTACCGTCTTTGATGCGTTGAACCCTGCCAATCCGCTCCAGTTCGTCCAGGTCGATGGTCATGACTTCCACCTAATCACCGAGGTTGTAAATGGGTGCCGAAAAGTCTCGTACAAAATCCTACCGATGAGCCAAATGAATCGCATGGACCGTATCTCCAGATAGCTGCCCTATTTAACGCCAAGACTTTGGAGCAAGCCCACCATAGCCGTATTTACAACCAGAAAACGAATCTCTGGCTGCCACGTTAACTCCACAGGACTTCGCAGCATGTTTCTCTCTTGAGGCATGATGTCTGTAACCCATACCTCGCCGTTTTGAACTGCCTCCGTCAAGCGATTCAAAAAGGAGATTGTCTGAGCTTTTAATTCTTCAGCTTGGCTAAATGTTGCAGCCATTCCGCGTACCCTCCAAAAGATTACTGCCGTTCTGAATTCTTAAAAGGCTTCCCGGCATATAGCGGGTAGATATCCCAATCCTTTTCTTGCTTGCACCAAAACTTGTGTTCTTCCTCCTGTAATTCGGCACAGTCCTTAGCGTCGTTCAGATGCTCGAACGTCTCCCATACACCATGGGAACCATCGAAGTGAACAACCAGATAGCCAACGGGATTTGCAATGTCTGGAGCAATACCAATTACTTGCGGGCTGTGATCGCTCATCCGAGTACTCCATAAGATTCACGTTCACGTTTTATCAACCGTGTCCATGTCGAACGTTGGGTGCGCCATCTCAGCAAACCGACGAACCTCACGGACAGCTTCGCCAATCACGTCTGGGATGCGTACCGCATCGTCAGCACGATTGGTCCATGTCCGAACTTCATCTTCGACGATCGCAAGTAAGTCAGCCGCTAAGTGGTACACGCCTGGGCAACTGTCGCTGTAGCCGAATTGCCTCATGCGGACAACGACTCGATCTGCAATCTTCTTTGTCGCCATCAGCTATCCTCCGATACGGTTCCATAAAATCGGTTGTGGTCCGCAATCGTCTCTGGATCGTTAGAGACCATTGCCCATCCTCGACAATTCGACTCACCACAATTGCAAGGCAAGCACACTCGGTGCTTACTGAGCTGCTCCCATGTCACCTGGCTGTTTCCGCAATATTCATCAATGAATTCTTCTCTGGTCATGCGTTCCACTAATCTCACGTAGGTCGCCGACGTTGGAATTGTTCGACGAGTATTGGAATCGTTCACCACCAGTAGTTCTGCCGGAATGCGGTACCACCATCGACTCCACATAGCTTGCAAGTGAATTGGCTTCGCTCGGATTAAGACAAACAATCTCCGCTGCCAAATCCTCGATCTCGTCGCCAGCGAAGCCGACAGCCACGTTTGGCGGTTCGCTTGGAGGTTGTCGTTCTGCTTTCGTGTCTGTCATGGTCATCTTCCCTTTGCGTACTCAGTCCGTTTTTGATTCGATGTGACTCGTGATATGTTTCATTCGTTCGAGCTGATGCGGCTCGCGAGCCCATGTCCCAAACCCAGCGTCAGCCAACTCTATCAACCGGCGAGTTTGACCAAGCGTAAGGAACGCCTCCCACTCCCCGACGCCAAGTCCAGCGGAGTAAGCCTTGTCGGCCGCGTCCATCTCGATGTCGTCGGCTTCTTTTTCAAGTCCGGGCATGTTTGTCTCCTACGCCGCTATTGTTTTGTACTATGCGACGGGTTGAGTTTTTGTTATCTGGCTCTCGACAAACTTTCGCATTCTGGTCCACCGCGCGGCTGGGGTTTCTCCATCCTGAATCCATTTGCCATCGGCGTCTCGCGACCATTGCTGGTATTCGTCGTTCTCGTACTCAATTTCGGCGGCCAGCGGACGAGCGATGTTAACCGCGTTCCCTACCTGCTCCGGGTCTTCGTAGTCAATCTTGCTGACGTCCACGCCGCGAGCCTTGCACACCACGCCAATCGTGCAGCATTGGCCTTCGTCGTCGATTAGCTCATCGGCAATGAGTTCCTTGACCGGCATTGCGTCCATCGCAGCGGCCAACTCCTTTAGGAAGGCTTGACCACGCTTGCCACGTGTGGCGCTTTTGACCTGGGCTCGCCAGCGACCGGCAGCCAGATCATCGTCGATGTCGTCTACGTATCCACTTCTACTCATGTGGTTTTCTCCTGTGCGAGTGTTTGCGGGTACGGTGGGCGCGGCTTCCAGTTCTCGGATCTCGCACAACATCGCACTGAAGCCACGGCAAACTCAGTGTAATCGCGACCGCCAGCAATTACGGCAATCATGGGGCGAGTTCCTTCCGCTTGGCGTCGGCCAATAGGTTGGCTTTCTTCTCACTGGTCGCTTCGCCGACGTATGCCAAATCCTCGATCTCGTCGCCAGCGAAGCCGACAGCCACGTTTGGCGGTTCGCTTGGAGGTTGTCGTTCTGCTTTCGTGTCTGTCATGGTCTTCTTCCTTTGCGTACTCGCCGTTACAGTTCAACGTCCGTCTGCTCGACCACACCATCTTTGACAGTTAGCCGTGTGATCGAATAGCCACCCTCCCAAACCAACAAGGCTTCGAGTTGGCCGCGACTCTCTTTCAATGCTGGCTCGAATATCCAATTGATGAACGTGCCCGACCCCTCGCCAGCCATGTCCAGCTTCGTGACAAGCAGTTGCTTTCCGTCGACTAGCGTTCCGGTAATCTCCTGGCCGCATCCACACTCCAGAGTGACTTCGTTTTTATCGATGTTGTCGACTCTTTTCGGATGCCAGTCTTTTCGCTCGTGCCTAAAAAAAGCTTCCAGCGGAATGGTGAGCTTGTCCAACTTCTTAGTTTTCCATGTGTCGACGTTGTAACTCATGATTACTCCTTGGCGATTATGTTTCGTACTATGCGGGTACTGGCTTCTTCTTTGCTAATTTTGCCGCTTCCCGTTCTGCCTTGGCCTCTGCGCGAGCCAACCGCTGAAGCTCCGCAGCTTTCTCTTGGTTGAAAATGCGTTTCTCAATCTCTTTTTGTGTTGGGTCTGGGTCCAGCGGTGTCCTTTTCACCAAACAGTCGCAGTACGTTTTGATCAATTCGCCTCGGGAGAATGAGTTGCTCGTATGGCCATTGAGAATTAGCCGCGATAGTTGAATCGCAGCTTCTGTTCACTCCTGTTTGCTTCTTTGCGGGCTAGTCGTTCGCATCGGATACATCATCAGCCAGTTGTTTCGCCCAGACGTCAATATCAACGTTTGTTGGGTTGGCTGCTCGCTGAGCAATCCGAGATGCCATCTGACGCATTTCGTCACTGGCAACCGATATAACGATTGTCAGCGACTTCAGATAGGCATCGTTCTGACGAACTAATACTGTCGCATCCAGCACATTGCGCAGGCGAAGGATCTCGACTTCCGCCTTTGTCAGCAACATCGCCGTGCGCCGCTCCCTGGCGTGCGATGGAAGGTTCATTAAGTGTGTTCGGATTTCCTCAAGCAAACTCATAGTTCTGACCTTTTGGCTATAGCTGCTATTCGTCTGTCACAAAGTTAATGAAATTGCCTACGTCGCTTTCGGTCGATTGCCTGGCAAGCCGATCAATTCCGCTCTCCGCGAATGCTTCAGGCACATAGGCTGGGTTCGCGACCAGAGTTTATGACCCCGCATTGACTCCGGTTGGCATGACTGACAATCGGCTCATACGTCCGACTCGTGGGCTAATTGTGTAGTCTCTGGAACGCTCGGAAATTGATACCGCTTCATCTGCTCATCAAGGAAATCTACGACCACCTTGCATTGAATCGCCGTCATATTCGCAATGTGGTCATCAGGGATGGCCCGTAGAACATTGGCGCAACTGTTAATCAGGCTGAGCGAGCGTCGGTGCTTATGCTTTACGTCCTCCATTTCCTCCCACTCGGTCAACTCAGCCATCAGGGCAGACGTGACATCCTCCGCCGTGATCTGAACTTCGACCTCAGTTTCAACCGTCACGTCTTTTATGATTTTCATGTTTGCGTACCACCTATAAGATTCAGCGCTTCGCTCGCTTCGCGTTTGCTGGATAGATCGTTCTGTAACCGACGTGGTACAAGTACTTCCCGTCCCTCGACAGCCACTCGGAATACGTGATGTTGCCATTGCCGCGTACCGCCCGACTGCGGCACAAGCCGTCATGACCTTCGGCACGGATACACACCTGACCGCCATGACCGTGTTTTATCCCGCAAGGTGTTTTCATAAGTGCTTATCGCTAATCCTGAAACTCAAGTTCGCGAGTTTTGACAAATTCACTTTTGCTTAGGCTTGTCACCCAGGGATGGGGTCGGCATCCCAAGTTTTTTCAGCGATTGGCAAAGGTGATGGCCTTCTGCCGGAATTCGATCGCCAGCCGTTCCGCCAATCCCACAATCCTTGGGCGCCGCGAGCTGGAATCGGGGACTCAAGTTTCTTGACGTCCTCCAGCACCCAACAAAACGGCCCTTCCGTGTGTTCGTGTCGGTACAACTCCGACCAGTTCTTAGTTGACCCCAGGGCAATCAGTCGCTTGCGCCGCTCTGGATCCACGCCGTACTCTTGAATCCTGCTGAGATGAGGGCACGCCACCAATCTGGCAATGGCGATGATGCAGCCGGTTGGATAGTCCCTGAGTTGTTCGGCGTCCAAGTATTGCGTGCCTTTGCCCGCGTGAATCGCGAGTGGGCCGCGATACACAACCTCCCACTTGCGGTTCTCAACGAACTTCTCGCCATCGGCAATCAAACTGGCATACGGCTGGGAAATAGTCAGTGCTTTCATCGTTCAACCTCGTCATTGCTTCCTCGCTCGCAAAGGGCCATCACAATCCCACGAACGTCGCCAGGCGCACGAAATAAAATCCCATTTTCCATCAACGTGAATTCGACTCCCGGAATCGAACGGATTGCTCGCTCGTACTTTGCCTTAATTTGTCTGCCGCTGACTTCGCATGAATACGGCTGCATGAAGTGCTTTTGGCCGTTGCAAGCCGGGCACTTCCCGCAACCAATAGTGCCTTCCCCCTGACAGTCCTTGCAGTCGTACTCGTGACCACACTCCGAACATTTAAGTTCACCGCGACCATTGCACTCCTCGCAATCCTTTACGTGAGCGAACCCACCACCTTGACACTTTAGGCACTCCTGATCGGTATCAACTGTCTGGACAGATTCCGGCCACGGCCTCCACTGGTGATTACCCTCATGGTGCAGCAGGACGACTCCAGGCACATCGGGTAGTTTGCCATCGACGACTGTGTCCAACTCACCTGGAGCCGCGACGAGCACCGCAATGGCACCGTCAGTACCGCACAGCCAGCCGCGTTTAACGAATGGGTTGCCAAGCACATAGCGAGTGCTGCTGTCGTCGCAAAACAACTGCACGTCAAACGGCGCTAATACTGTTGTTTCCATAGGTTTGTTTCCGTACTGCTAGGAAGCTGCAACGATTCTCCGCGCGATCCACTCAATACACGGGACCGCCACACTGTTTCCGATCATTCGATACCTAGCTGAGTCGCTGATCTCTTTCCCGTCATGCCCGAACCGCGTCCAGTCATCAGGGAACCCCTGCAATCGCTCGCACTCCCGCGGCGTCAGTCGGCGAACACGCATTTGGCTGTCAACGCATTGGGGCCTTCTATCTGTCTGACCGCCATCGCCGTGATTCGTAAGGGCATAAGCCACGAAGGGTACGCCACCCGTCTCGTTCCCGTTGCCAGCTCGAATTGTTCCCATCGGTCCTACGTTGGAGCCGTGGCATTGATAGGCGACGATGTTTTGGTTTGGATCGCTCCCACAATTCAAAGCTGCCGTTTTATCGCCCTGCTCCATCACGCCACAGTTACCGGATGTCCGATAGGCGATCGCTGGCGGATGCTGTCCCTTTGCCAGCGTGTGACACGGATCACCTGGTTGCGGATTAGCTCGACTTATTGGGCTTGTTATTTGGGTGGTATCAAACGCCACTGGGATGATCGGCGTTCCCCGTCCCGTGCCGTCTTCGCTCGCGTCCGCCCCTTCGCCTCGCAGGGAATGCGTGACAACTAGCCGGGATTCTTTGGCGTCGTGATCGGCATAAGGCTTGGTGTCGAGCGGGGACGCGATTAGGTGCCCGGCCTCAACCGCCTGCTGAGTTGTCATCGCGTGGCCGTGTCGCCTTGAGTGTGCCTGAAGCGAACCGACAACTAAATGTTCTCCAGGTTCAGTTCGGAACCCACCGTTATTTCCGCCGCTATTCAAGGTCGCTGCCACGAACGTTTCCGACTCACCATCGTACCGATTGCCTTTTTTACCATTCAGGCACAAGGCGAGGTTGTAATCGTCTTCCCGTCTTCGGCCGGCATATCCTCCCCGGCCACTGCTTTCAGTGCCTCGTGTAAGACATGCGGCAGTTCGCGCCCCCGATTCCCGGCTCGGCGCAGAATCCCACGGCAGGCTGTCGGACTCAAAAAGTACTCGGGCGGCACGTTTCCAGTCTCCAAGACATCCGACAATGAGCACACGTCGGCGTCGCTGGGCCACTCGGAACCACTGAGCGTCAAGAATGCGGTAGGCGAACCCATACCGCAGTTCTGCCAAGTCGGCCAGCACACCGAAGTAATCTCGCCCCTTATGAAGGTCGAGAACTCGTCGGCATTCATTGCATCGAGAGCACTGGCAACCGATTCGGGAGTGGGGGTGCAGTTGCTTGTGTCGCTGGTCGTGCAAAGCTCTGAAAGCGCGGAGGGTGGAACAAACCCGACAGCCACAGACCGACAAAAGACCGGGGACGTTTTCGCCAAAAAACCAACGGGGGGCAAACTCTTTGAGGGTTCGCCTGACTTCTCCCCACAATCCGCTTCGCTCGTCAGCCATGCCACCACGCTTTCCAGCCACGGAGTTACCTTGGCATGGCCATCCTGCGCAGATGATGTCTGGTCGTCCGGAAGTTGATCGAACAGAGAACGCTGTAACATCCGTGTGTTGCTCCTCATCCGACCAGTGTCGGCGGCATACCGAATTGCACTGACCGTCAATCTCGACCGCGAAAGCGGATTCGGCCCCAGCGTTTCGGAACGCTCGGTCAAATCCACCAATCCCGCGGAATAATGATCCAAATTTCATGGCTGCTATCTTTTGCTAGGGAAGCTGCTAAACCGCGAGCTCCCGTTGAACATTGCCAAGCCGAGCATTGAGGCTACATGCGAACACACACCGTCAGACATGGCCTCAGCAATCGAACGAGACTGCATGCACCAGCTCGCCCCGCGTAGAGCCTGATATGAGGCAACGTGATTTGTCCACGCCACCAGAATTTCCGCTTGTTCGTCCGCCGTTCCATACGCCAATGCACGGCCGATCTGGTCCGCCGTGATTTCGACGGCTCGAATAATCACAGAATCGTTTGTCATGTTTTGACTCCAAAATCACGCGGCGTGTTAGTTCACCGGGCACAAGATCAATGCTGGGTCCCCGTCGATTACGTCTTCTTGCGAGTAGCCATCTTTTTTCAACTGTGGAGTCAGTCGCTCCAGACCGACATCTCCGCTCCATGTCGTGTCGGCGCGGTAGCGACCAATCCAGCCATCAGAAAGCGGAGAGTAACCATTGCCCTCTGCGTCCTTTGCCATAATCACAATGCGATCCGGATCGTGGCGGCTTAGGAACTCGATTAATTCTTTGACTGTCATGACTTACTCCTTGAGTCGTCCCACAAACTCACGCCTTAGACCTGACACGCGGATTACATAAACGCCGCCCACGGTTCTTGCGGATCGTAGTCGTCGGCTGTGTATCCATTCGGTCCGCCAATCCCTTCCTGGAACCAACCAAGACCGACCAGCGTTTCGACCGTTGCTCGTTCGATCGGCTTGTCAGTGCGATCGACGCAGAAAATGTCGTGCTCAGCATTGGTGTGGAATCCATCGGGGTTGTCGAAGTATTTACGAATCATCTCCAACCCGGTCACAAAATTACTTAGCCGCATAAGTCCTCCACCTTTGATTGTCTACGCGGTTTTCAGTTTCCAGTCGCGAAGGACCGCCACCGGAATCACAACCTCCAACCAGAAATCCGGGTGGAGTTGATCGTCGACGCGGACCTTCACGTACGCCTCATCAACGGACGCGACCTCGCCATAGAACTTCGCGGCAATCGTTTTCAAGCGGCCCAGGATGCTGCGTGATGTGACGACCACGGATAATCAGTTCTTCACTCGCCATCTCGGTTCTCCTCTGGGACAGGTCCAAAAACTCGCAGTACGTGGAACGGTGCTCCGCGCGCCAAGTCCTCTTCCGTTAGCCTCAATGCCTCTGCACGACGTCCGAATTGTTTGCCGTCTGGCATGCACACCCACAGTCCTGGCCCTGTTGGTCGGTCGTGCCACGCTGGACACGCGAGGAACGCCGTGGCGACATTGATTGCGTCTAGTGGACTTCCAGCCCAACCGAAATCTGAAGGCTGTGCGAATATGCCTGTGGCCACCATGGGGGCATCTATCAGCCGCTGTGCAGCCGCTCGTAATTTGTCGTTCATGTTTCGGACCTTGTTGCTCGCACTCGCCGCGCTGACACCGGCTCGAAGTTGTCTTCAAAGTACGCCTTCGCCACGAGCCACTGGTCAGCGTGGTTCTTTGGGTTCCTGGCAATCATGTCTCCCTCTTTTGGCGAACCGGCGTCCTTATCAACCTGAGCAACAGACACCTTTCCGTCCAATTGCTCGCCGAGAACGTAAGGACGAAGTTCCGCAATCTGCTTGCGACGATACTGAGTGAACATCAACAAATCCGTTTTTGCTTCTTTAATGTCCACTGCATTACTCATTCAAAGTGGTTGATTTGTTACAAAACTCGCATAGTTCAAGTGATACTCGGCTTCGTCTAGATCTGGACAATCGTGATGACGATGTTGTCCCCGACTCTAATTTTCTGTCCCTCGCGGCGCGTCGTAACAAGCATGATTTTCTACTCCCTGAGTTAAGGTTTCTGATTCCCTGAATTCATTCGTCCGCTGCTCGTGGCACTGCTCACACAGAACCCGTAATCCCTCGGGCTCACAAAACAAACGCTCTACGAACCCGCTGACGTCATCGATCGATTTCAAACTCCCGCACGGAACGATGTGGTCAACGTGACATTCCTTGCCCATGAACCAATGACCGCACTCCGCACACAGGTACTCCCACTTCTGCCGTTTGTTCGGTCCCTCGTACTTCCGTCGCGCCGCCCTCATCGCAAGACGCGCCACGGGTGGCCATCGTCGCGACATCTGGCGCAGACCAGACCGGAGGAACCCATAAAAAGCTGCCTCCGTCCATTCGCCTCCTGCTCGTGTTCTCGGTACTCGTCCCGTGAGTGGCCGTCGCATGTCGACATCCTTGATAATTTCGTTGCACTGCCTAGTCGTATTCCAAGTCTTTGCTGTCAGCCAACCACTTCGGAATCTCGATAGTGTCAATCCAATCGCCGCGAGTCGGAGGTTGTCCGACGATTTGGCTCAGCGGCAACCAGACTTCGACGTCACGGTCCTTCAATCCAACAGCCTTATCGGTGACAACGGCAACAAACATCTCGGTTTCAAACGTGACGGTGACAGTTTCGCTCCGGTCGTCATCGTCGTCGCGGTCCCAACTTGTCGGCCATTCACTGAGCGGCATTGCTCGCTCCATTCCAATGCTTCCGAATAATCCCCATTACTTTTTCGCGCCACACATGGAACCCGGCTTCCATATCCTGTTCGACTTGTGCGGCTTGACCGGCTTCGCCTTCAATGCCATCCAGGGCGTCGTGGATTTCCTCAGCAGCCGCTTGAATCCAGGACTCCTGCATCTCGGCGGAGGGATTTGGATCAAACGTCCCTAATTGTCCGTCCGAAAATCGAAGTGCCGAGTGACCATCGCGCCGCGTCTCACCTTCGTGAGTCAGCGCTTTCACCATGCCTTCAGCCAATTGCTTTGCGAGTTTTCCGCGACTACTCTTGAGGTCAGCCACAATCGCCGCCTTCAAAAGTTCCTTGTGCTTCCCCAGCTCCTCTTGAAGGGCTTCCTTGACCGCTTCGCGAACGCATTGCTGCATGACGTGCTGAAGCCAAGTCGGTTCGGTATTGCTCTGGTAGCTCGATGGCTTTCCGTCTCGGTCGACTCTGATATTTAGCACCTGATGAACGCATTTCGTCACAAGCTCGTCGCGACCTTTTAACGCCTCTGCAACCGCGCTGGCCACGTGCTGCCGGATGATTGGTTCGATGACGTCATTCGGGACTTGTAACGTTGCTGAATCAGACATGACATTCTCCGTTTATGATGTTGCTTATATCACTGGGTTTGGAGCAACGCTTGTATTGCGTTGATCGTGTTCATCCGGTCAGCGTCGGGAACTGGCAGGATTCGGATTGCCGCTTCCAGTTCCAATTCCTCTTTCGTGTCCGTCCCCACAAGTCCAACCAGCGCCTTGCGGGTCAGGGCCAGTTGATTCCGCAGTGCCTCGATCTCTTGTCGGCACAGTCCGTGTGTGTCTTCATCCGCTGGGTTGAATTCAAAACTCATGGAATCCTCCTAAAACAACTGAAGCTGCTTTTCCTCGACCTCCACCACACGCCGCAAGATCCATCCGTCTCCGACCGGCAGAATCGCACACTCACGCTTTAGCTGCTCAATCCACTTTTGCACCTGATCGACCAACACAGTTCGCCGCTTGCCGCCACTCGCCAGCGGTGACACCGACAAGTCCTGCGCCAGATCCGCCACGCTCAGCGGCAGCCGCGCCGACGAAAGCATCTCCAGGATCTCCGTGCGGAGGGCGCTCACTTCTGATTAACCTCCACACCCATCTCGTCTCGGACGTATTCACGTAGTTCAGGATCGGCAAGGATTGCCGCCCGAAGTTTTTCTATCGCTCTCCGTTCGACCTGCCACACCCGTACGTAGCTGATACCAAGAGCGGCGGCCGTCTCTTTCAATGTCAGTGGCACGCTCATTGAGGCCACTCCAATCCCTTGGATTTCAAAACCGCAATGATTTGGTCGTCCGTTTTCTTCTGCTTCCTGCCATCGGAGATAATCCGATACGCCAGCGCGTCCTTGTTCTTTTGCTGTTTGTTAGTTGCCTGCTTATCAGCGATCGTTTTCGCTGTGCTGCCAGGTGGCCAACCGTCACTTGCTGCTTGAGATGGCAGACCTTCGCTGATCCGCCAAGCCAAATAGCCAGCCGTCCAAGCACCTTGGTTTTTGCACCAATGGTCGATAACCGCGTTCACATCAGACGTTGAAAGACCATTGGATTTCGCGCTTTTGATGGTCTTACTAATGGAGTTCACGCCGCAAATGTTGAGTCGTGTCGCGATTCCCTCCCATTCAGTCAACGAACGTCCGTCGCCGTCGTCCAAATTGGTTGAATCTAAGTTTGATGGTGGTGAAGAATTTGAATTTGAATTTGAATTTGAAGATCCTTGTGACAACGGCGTGACACCGACGTGACAAGGCTCATCCTTTCCACGGCACTTGCGCTGCCGCGAGGCATCGTTAGCCCGTTTCTCCGCATCCCGTACCATCCTGCGGCTGAAGATGATCCCATCAGACGTGCGACTCGGAACTCCAGCACGATCCAATTCCGACAAAAGCTCACGATACGTCTCGACGGGGCAGCCTACACGTGAGGCGACCCAATCGTCGGAGGCAGCGTGGCCATTGGTCGTCAGATATCCGTACCGTTGCGAGTCGTGCATGATGAACATCAGCCTCAACCACAATGCTTGGGCAGAAAGCGAACAACCTGCGATGTTGTCTCTAAGCCAATCTCCAGGGAATAACGATATATAAGGGAGTTTCTTAGGCATGACGGTCCGTCGTCGAAGTTGCTTGACCTTCAAGCGACATTTTCCGGCAACTCGACACTACTTCCGCTCTCGATAATGCTTCGATTCAAACGTGGCCCACAACGCCAGCCGATTCTCGACCAGCACGGCCGCGACCTGTGATTCCGGCAATCCAACGTCCTTCGCGATGCGCCACAGCCGATAACCGTTGCGGCGCATGCGAAGGATCCAGTTCTTGGTTCGGATAGTCATGGCGAACTACCGACTTGTTTTCACAACGACATTTCTTTGGAACTTCACTCCTGACTCCACCAATACCTTCTCAATCTTGTCGTTTAACTCAGACTCGTCAGAAGCGTCGAACAACCAAAGCTGCTTGCGCTTGCTCTCAAACTCATTCCACTGGCGAACCTCGAACGAAGATTCTCCGTGACGACGCGCGACGCAATCGAACCATCCGAACTGGTGGTCGTGCTTTCGCGACTTCAATCGCGGTCTCTCAAGATCGTCGCGAATCAAAACGCCATCTTTGTCAGTGACCAACTCAAGGTGAGTTAGTTCGTGGTCGATCAACGCGTCTCGCTCCAACTCGGACCACAATTCCCATTGATCGCCATCAATCACAATTTCAGAATCACCGCGCCCAGCAGCTCGATCTTTCAACTCGATGATTTTGACAACGGCACCGGCTGGATAACCTTGATGCTTTAGTGCCGGTCCAACCGCATCACCGTTCTTGTCAGTGCTGGCGTGCGCGAAAATGCAATCGACTGAAACGCCAGCGTCGTGAAGTTCAGGATGGAACTTCTTCATCATGCGTTCGACAACTCGAAGCACTTCCTTCGGAGCCAATTGATACGTCGACATAAATGTTTTCGAGTACGGTTGAAATTACTGTCCCGCGCTGTGCTGATCCGGCTGCGTGTCGAGCAGCGTTCCCGGCTTCTTCTTCTTCTTCTGCAGTTCGGCCTTGCGTGTCTCACCCTCGGCGCTCGCGTCGTTATGCCGCTCTGGTGGCAGCGTCTTGAGTGATTCCGTCACTAGGTAGTCCACGTCACCAATCCGGTCGATGAGCCGCAGGCCGTTTAGGAACGCGTCCCAGGGAGGGAGTTTGGGTTGAGTCGGTTTCTCGCCGTCTGCTTCGGAAGGCGTATAGGAACTCTCTGGCAGTTCTTCGACGGCACTCTCTGGCACAACAACGGCCTCGATGGGTTTGAGCATGTTTTCCAGCTCAGTGGGATTCGGCGCCTTGTTGTCCTGATCGGGCTCATTGCGTCCGACGAACTCGGCTTCTTCCTTGGTCAGAACGTTGCCACCAATTGGCGTGAACAGGCGGGTGGCATGATGCAGGGAAAACAGTCGCAGCATGTGGATTGGAATCTTGGCGTGCATGAACCCTGCCAACTTCGCGTACTCTTTGGCATACGCTCGGTAGATGGTTGGGTACTTTCGCTTCTTTGAGTGGATGATCGTTTCAATCCAATCAACAGTCCCGTCTGGCAACTCGTTGATCTTTGCTTCGTGACCGTCGTAGTGGTCAGTGCGGTCCAGGATTTTCACGAAACCATCAATCCCGATGATGGTCATCAGGCGACCTTTATTGTCACGACTGACGTAGATTTCTTTGGCAATCGGGTCGAGTTTGTACCGCGCGATCATGCTGATGCCGGAAAACATCTCCTGGTCAGTAAGCGGCGGTTGATCTTTCGATGTTTTCCAAACATTGCGAAGCAGGTCACAAACCTTTTGCCACGGCACACCAAGGATGCTGGCTGCGTCTTTGACGATAGATTGCTGTTTAGTGGTCTGCTCGATTACTTGATCCAGCGGAGCGGCATCTTTGCTTGTTCCGTGTGGCGTCTGCTGCCGATGTTGTGATGGTGCTGGGGCTGTCGCTGTGTTCATACCAAGATCGCCTTTCCAAATGACTCGAGTTGTTCGACGGATTCCATAACGGTTAAGCGGGCGCAATCAACACAGGCGTTTGCCGCCTCGTCGTTGACGGATGGCCAGTCCAGGTTGCGAAGCATGGTGGCCATGTCGTGAATTTTTTGGACGTCTGGCTTCAAACGTTCCTGGCGTTGCCGTTCCAAGGCCGCTGCCGCCGCTTGTTGCTCGGCTGCAATGCGTTCACGCTCGACTCTGGCGCGGGCTTCCTCATCGGCTTTGATCTTGGCCTGTCGTTCAAACTCAGCACGCTCTACGCGGGCACGGTCAGCCTCGACAGCCTTCCGCTCGTCTTCTAGCCGCTTTCGCTCTGCAGCCTGTGCCGCTTCCATTTCGGCACGTTCTTTGGCCAGTCGCTCGCGCTCAACACGCTGTTCTTCTGCAACGCGGGCTTGCTCTGCCTGTTGCCTGGCAAGTTCGGCGGCACGTTCCGCTTCCAGTTTCTTCCGTTCGGCTTCGAGTTTTTCGCGTTCGACTTTTAGCCGTGCCTCTTCCGCTTCACGTTCGGCCCGCAGTCTGGCTTCCTCGGCCTCACGCTTAGCCCGCAGCTCCTCCTCAATGCGCCGCTTCTCAGCCTCTTCTTTCTCGCGGCGGGCACGTTCCTTTTCGTCGTCAACAGATTTTTTGGCAATCTTCAAGGGCTCCTCGATGCCTTCGAGCGCGGCAGTAATACGCTTGGCCTCATTGTCAACCTTTCGCCCCCAGGCCAATGCGTCAGCCTTCAACTCGACTCGCCGCTTTTCAACAGCGACTCGTAACTCCCGGCATTCTGCAATCCCAGAACGAACTGCCTCATACCCTTCCTTGTTGGTGGCTGTCAGTCCGGTTAGCCGCTGCTTGAGTTCGCTCAGGGCCGCATCCGTGACTGAGAACACGACCGGAAGTGATTCGACTTTTGCGTCCGTACTCATCTACGCTGCCTTTCGTTTCCATTGGGCGATTAGTGACTGCATTCGAGACAGCATCTCGTCACGAAAGGCGAGCACCGCTCGAAACAGGGTGTCAATAAATTGTTCGTCTCGTGCGACCTGGATAACCAGCAACCGCTGATCCTTATGGAAGTCGTCGTGGTAGGACACAAAGTCCCAGCGAGTCTTGCCGCACACCCACATTCCACCTTGAATCTGCGCCATGTGTTTTTTTGGGACGCCGTCCAGCAAGACGCTCAAATGGTTCTGGGCGTCTATCGGGCATTTGATTTCCAACCCGGCGTCATCTGTCAGCCCGTCTGGGCTGCACCCAACGAATCGCTCCGTGGGGTGCTTGATGAATCCGACCTGCTCGACTTTCAAGCCGGTGTGTTTCATGTATGCTTCGCGAGCGGTGTTTTCCCATCGCTTGCCGTGACGTGTGGCTTCTGACTCAATCTGTCTGGCTGGCTTGTTGGTCAACAACTCGCACATCAGCTCACGCATGTATCCTTCGGCGGAACCAGACAAATCGCCGTCCTCGCGTGCGGCCTTGCTCCGTGGCTGCTTTAGGACATCGGCGAAGCGGCTAGCGGTCACATGCCCGAGCCGTTCCATCAACCATTCGTTGGTTCCCTGAACGCTCACTCGCTGCCTCCGATCGCACGTTCTGTAATTTCTTCCACTGCGGCGTCGACGTCAGATTGCATTTTTCTGTGAGCCAACATCGCATCCGCGTACCGATAGCAGGATGCCGCCACGGACGGAGGAAGGCTGTCGTCGGATGTCCCGTCGAATGTCCGGTTTCGACCAGCTCCCCACGCCACCAGCGCGCCGATGGCAAACCAATCACGTAATGTCAACTCGTCCATTACTCGCTTCCTCCGATCTCGGCAGACCTGTTGCAGTTTGGGCAATGTGCGGCAGGTGGATCGTTCCGTAAGTCGTTGCAGCGACAGGTTGCAGAGTATCTGTCCAACGCTGCCGACACCGCCTCGGACTCAGCGTGCCGGTCCCACAGTCGGTGAGACGGTTCGTACTTGTCGATCCCGCCTAACCGCGAGCCGTGGTACGTGTTGCCGTAGACGTCGTATCTCATACCGACACCTTCCTCGAATACACGTCGGCGGCTTCGATCCGCTTTACGGCTACCTCCAGCAAGTCGCCGTCGAGAAACAGGTCTTCCTGCGCAGTCTGGTACGGCTGCTCTGCTGGAAGCTGTAACGCCAGTTCGCGTATCTCGACTCGAATCCGTCGTATGCGTTCTGCAATCTCGCGAGGGGTCATACATAGACCTCCACCGGCAAGCGGTACTCGAAGCGGTAGGCGTCGGCGGCCTCGTAAAAGTCACGAAGTACTTCCGCCGTGAATCCCATTGCGCGCCAAAACAAATGTGCGTTCGTGTTGAATTCGTCGCAAACAATCTCGATTTTCGTTCGCCGAATCGGTGATAGTTTCAGTTTCAGTTTTCGTGTCATCTCCGTTCCGATACCGCGTCTCCAGTAATCGGGATGAACTGCGAAGTTCGTGATTTCGAAGTGCCGCTTGTAAAGTTCGTAGATGTAGTACCCGACGACATTGCCATCCAGTTCGGTGACCATCGGGGCACAGTTCATCTGGCGAACGTGGTCGTTGAAAGTTGCTTCGTCCCACGGATACCGAAAGCAAAGTCGCTCGATCTCCATGAAAGACTCAATGTCGCGGCGAATCATAAAACGAGTATGTAAATTCATTGCAGGTTCTCCAGCACATGTGGCTTCCCGGTTCCAAGACAATTTTGACAGTCCACTACGCCACCGTGGCAGCTCAGGCACGGCCCGCCGCACGTCTCGCAGTCGTCCCAGTAACCTTCGCAGCACGGGCACACCGCAGACTTCGAGCCGAGACAGACGGGGCAGTGGGCGCTCATTCGGGTTCCTCCTGCTCCAACCGACGCTGACGAACCTTATCGCGCTCAACCTGGATATCCTCAGGCGCGTCAATCCCCAGCCTCGCGCGAACAGTGCCGACGTTCGTTATCACAATCGTCTCGCCGATATAGACTTTTTTGTTCGGTGCAACCGTGATCACTAGCATCGTTAAGCCTCCTTGTTACTCCGTCTGCGAAAGAACTCCCTTTCGACAACCGTTATCTCAACAAACTTCTGCGCTCGACTACCGAGCCGGGCCCGTCGTTCCGATTCGCTCCAAGTCCGCTGGATCTTTTCGCACGCTCGGCGGATGTATTCGTTCGCCTTGTCCTCGTCCACGTTCGGGTCCTTCAAGTCGTCGCGGTTCATCCGTGTGTCACCACGTTTACACTGCCAGCGGCAGAACACCTTGCCGCAGTCGTTCCGCCGCTGTTTCGCAATAACCTTCGTCAACCTCAATCCCGATTGCACGTCGTCCAGACAGCTTCGCCGCTACGAGGGTCGTGCCGCTTCCCATGAATGGATCGACGCATAGGCCTGCAGGTGGAACGATGCTGGACACGATTTTGCTCACCAAACCAAGCGGCTTTTGTGTCGGGTGATCGACCTTACCAGGCTGACCGTAGCGGTACGAATCAGACACAAATACGTTTGACCGCTTGGGATCTTCGTCGCCGAACCACGCGCCAGTTCGATAACCGTAAACCGCTAGCTCAAATCCAGACGGCCACCAATTGCCTTTGCCTGCAGGTGGAGGGCATTCCTTGATCCAAGCAGCTGGCTTCGCAGTAAAACCATGCCGCCGAATCTGTTCCAAGAGCAACCCAAACTGATCCCCACCACAGAACGCAAACGCAGCTCCTCTGGGCTTCACCATGGCGAGCGCGGCGTCCATCCCATGAATGACCGTAAGCGTGATCGTTGGGTGATCCCAGTCGAACTGAAGCGTTCTTGTTCCCTCGCCTTCGCGATGCTGAAAACCAAACTGATTGACGATGCCATACGGAGGATCGGCGATGACGGCATCCACCAGGTCATCCAGATCAGGAAGCACGTCACGGCAATCGCCGTGATAAATCGTGATGCCGGCAGATTTATCCTCGTAATACGGAGTCATCGAAAACCCTTCATACAAAAGCACTGAACGCGCCGATTCCTTCGGTGCTACTCCCGTTCCGCGTCCAGTGCCCGACTCCCCGCCATGCAAGATCCATCGTTGGGGATTGTTTCGATCAATCAGCGTTTCGACGCTCGCGTTTTTGTTCTGCATCCCATTCGCGTTGGTACATGCAACCGATTGTCATACCGGCAGGAATCGTGACGCTTCCGTGCGTCGGATGGAGAACTGTCCGTTCCTTGGTCAGCACAAGTACAGGTCCGATCAGTCCAGAGTCAGGCCACGCACTAGGACGATGGAGTTGGACGCCATCCATTGAATCGAGGCAGTGACGCGAACCTTGCGTATTGCCTGGAACCAACTGCCGATCCCTGACAGTCGGATCAGCCACCATGACGTACCCTTTTGGGATTGACTCGATAACGACTAGGTAAAGGTCGCCCTGCCGGTGTGCGTCGTTCACTGACGCCGCTTCGCTGAACCGAACCGGTTCTCCTGGTTTGATTCGCGAATCCTTACCAGTGGCGATTTTGTTGGAACGACGAGTGATTCGGTCGATAACTGCTAAAGCCATTTCGGAAATCTCCTTTAAGGTTGTGGTGAGGCAAATAAGTCGTTACCTACTTTTCCAGCAGGCAATCGCGACAAGAACTGAAACGACCAAGGCCACAATCGAAATACAAAACGAGAGCGTCATTCGATATTCCTTAGCTGGCGGAAATAACGTTGATGTTTGGCGGTCCGAGCCATCGCTGTGCGGCCTCGCATGTGTCGATCTCAGGCGGTATTCCAAGTGAGAATGTCCTGCCAGTTGGACAGACGACGACGAGTCGCTGGATGCCGTCCTTGGTTCGGTACAGAGCTTCAGGACAGCCAGTTACGTAGTTCTTTGATTCGTGTCGTAGCTCCGCGCCGGTTTCCTTCAGATATCGTGGCCAGCCAAAACGTCGAATGCGGATTGCCTTTCGGTCGGCGTTCCCGTCCGAGTCGATTTGTTTGAGAGTCTGAGTATCCGGATTCATCACGATCTGCTCGTCAACTGGAATCCCGTCAACGGTCCATACGCTCCATCCGTCCGAATACAGCACCGATGGACCAGACTCGTTGTGAAGGAACTGCCGATTGGCGTCCCAATGGATTTCCGTTGGCTTCTGCGAAATGAATGCGATGCCTTTGCAGGCGACAATGAATTGGATGCACTTCGCCCAGTCGATGAACAGGTGCAACTTATCCTGGTCGAACTTCACTCCGCCTTGTTCTCCGCACTGGTACCAAGCCGCCCACGAACTCCAGTAGAGGCAAACGTACCATTGGAGACTGTCGAGCTGACTGTTGAGCTGACTGTTGAGCTGACTGTCGAGCTGACTGTCGAGCTGACTGTAGAGCTGACTGTAGAGCTGACTGTCGAGCTGACTGTCGAGCTGACTGTCGAGCTGACTGTTGAGCTGACTGTTGAGCTGACTGTCGAGCTGACTGTCGAGCTGACTGTTGAGCTGACTGTTGAGCTGACTGTCGAGCTGACTGTCGAGCTGACTGTAGAGCTGACTGTAGAGCTGACTGTCGAGCTGACTGTTGAGCTGACTGTAGAGCTGACTGTAGAGCTGACTGTTGAGCTGACTGTAGAGCTGACTGTTGAGCTGACTGCCGAGCTGACTGTAGAGCTGACTGTTGAGATGCTTCTTCAGGTCCGTCTTTTTTAATACTTCCCATGCACGACACGCCATTATTGGCGACGAGAAAATCAACACAGCCGGCTCGTCCTCGGTCATCGCGCGATACATGCGTCGCACGACGGAGCGACAGGCATCCACGTCCAGCGATTCCTTCTGGTAGTCGAACCAGCGGTCGATGATGCGCCCTACCTCTTGCCACTGCTCAAAAGAGAACGATTTGATTTTCTGTTGTGTCATAATTCCAAGCCTTCCGTATCCATGAACCGCAATTGCGACTCACCCTTACCGGCTCCAACTTCGCGACTCTCAGCCGCCTCTCGACTCGACGTGATTTGCCACGGTGCCAGCGGTACGACTCCAACCGGCGATTCCACGAACACGGTCTTTTCCTGTCGGTCGATAGCCGTGATTCGGCACGTGTCCACGCTGCCAATGACGGAGCACAGTCGTCCGGTGACTAATAGCGTGTCCATGCCGAGACTCCTTTCATCCTCGCCTGTGTGAATTCCGCTTTCGCAGTCGTCCTTTGCCGGGAGTACGTCCTCCGGCTGGAATCGACGTGCCACGCTTACGCTTGCCGTTGAGCTGGAGACGAACGCCTTTGGACATCAGGACGCTCCTGTGTGTAAAGCCGCCCGGCACCGTGAGATGCCGGACAGCTCCGGGCTACCCTAGTCGCTCACGCAACGTTGCCCTGGGCATCACGAAAAAGTACAAAACGCCCGGTGCCCACATGCGACACCCGGGCTTAGTGGATAACCGCTTCCACAGCGCCGTGCGGGAATCATCCGAACTTTGGTCCCATATCCCAGGCACGGACTGTCTGGGAGTTCGGGGTGGTTACTGTGCATGCAATTCTCCACCATCAAATGATCCGCTCGTGATTTCATGCCTTAATCAATTTCTTTGTCGTTCGATCAGCTTTGTATTTTGTGTCCGCTTCGATCCCATCTTCGCCGACGTATCCAACGCACACGCGGTATCTATTTCCGTCCCAGAAGCACGCTACGATCGCACCGTCATCGCCGGCAGACGCATAGCCACCAGCGCCAATTGACGCCGCTATGCCGGCCTTGCCGCGTTGCTCCGCCTTGGAGTAATTCCCGCTCGATGCCGCCGTGGAGGAATTCCCGCTCGATGCCGCCGTGGAGGAATTCCCGCTCGATGCCGCCGTGGAGGAATTCCCGCTCGATGCCGCCGTGGAGGAATTCCCGCTCGATGCCGCCTTGGAGTAATCCCCGCTCGATGCCGCCTTGGAGGAATTCCCGCTCGATGCCGCCGTGGAGGAATTCCCGCTCGATGCCGCCTTGGAGTAATCCCCGCTCGATGCCGCCTTGGAGTAATTCCCGCTCGATGCCGCCGTGGAGGAATTCC
>Ga0180090_1000003_pt1 | contig 45802 bp, 60 predicted proteins | sample EasRiv890_16_10D_FD_121787 | JGI IMG/M metagenome (GOLD analysis project Ga0180090, IMG submission 121787) | Soil microbial communities from meander-bound floodplain in the East River, Colorado, USA - East River metaG ERMLT890_16_10D | ecosystem: Environmental > Terrestrial > Soil > Floodplain ...
CAGGCCGACGCCTCGGAACCGGGATTGGAAGGGCGAAGGTCACCCCAATTGCCTGCCGAACGTCGTCCATGGTTCTGGCCCGACTTCGTCGCCAGACCCGGAGAACAGCAACACGAGTGGGAACCGCCAAGAGTCATCAAAACTGAACGCGGATTGGGTGGAGGCGTTAATGGACGTGCCTCCAATGTGGACCGATTGCGGTTGCTCGGCAACGGCGTCTATCCCGCTACGGCCGCCCTCGCATTTGTGACGCTATTCGAACGATTGCACAAATGAACAACGGACACAAACGTCAGTCAGGAGATCGGTTGCCGCCGCATGCCATGGAATGCGAGCAAGGCGTATTAGGCTGTATGCTGCTGGCCCCCGCGGTCAGCATCCCGTTGATCCGTGAGAAGCTCGTCCGCCAAGCCTTCTACGATGTCCGCCATCAGATCATTTTCCCGGCGCTCCTCAAGCTCTACGACGATCTTCAGGGCGTTGACGTCATCACGTTGCAGCGCGCGCTCAGGGACGCCGGGAAGCTTGACGACGCCGGCGGGCTTGAATACCTGGCCTCGCTGGAATCCTTGGTTCCGTCGACTTCGAACCTTTCCTACTACGTGGCGACCGTTGCCGAGAAGCATCGCCTGCGGTCAATCGTTCAGACCTGCGTCGACGTCGTCGGCAGGGTCTACGATTACCATGGCCCTATCGAGGACCTGCTGTTCTCCGTGCACTCGGATCTGGCGAAGTTGATTGATGATCCCCAGGCCTCAGGCATCAGCGAGGCCACCGGCTGGCAAGAGCTTCTGGATTTCGACACCGAACACGATATGAACAACATCATTGGAGTAAAAGACGGTAAGACCACGCGTTACCTGTGCCGCGGGCACGGCGCCTGGCTGATCGGACCCTCAGGAGTCGGCAAGTCATCGTTGATGCTGCAGCTCGGCATCAGCTTCGCCGCCGGCCGCGACGCCTGGGGTGTTGCCCCAATGCGGCCGCTTAGGGTCCTGATCGTCCAGGCTGAGAATGACAAAGGTGACATCGCGGAAATGGCCAAAGGAATTGAGTCCGGACTAAAGCTGGGACCTTTCGACAAGGCCTCCGAACTCGTCGCTCAGAACGTTAAAGTCCTGTCAGTCTCCGGATTGATCGGTCAGCGGTTCTGCCAGTGGTTGCGTAAAGAGATCATCGCCTTCCGGGCTGAGGTTGTTTTGGTTGATCCTCTCCTTTCCTTCGCCGGGATTAACGTCGGCATGAATGATCAGGCGACATTGTTCTGCCGGGTCTGGCTGGATCCGGTGCTCAGGGAGACCGGTGCCGTGCTGATCTCCGCGCATCACACCGGCAAGCCCGTGCGCAGCGATCACCGTGGGCCAGCGCCGACGATCTACGACCAGGCTTATGCGGGCCTCGGCGCCTCTGAACTCGTGAACTGGGCCCGGGCGATCATGATCCTACAGCCCGTCGGCGACACCGCGTTCAAACTCGTGCTGTCCAAACGCGGCAAGCGCGCCTGGGCGCAGCATCCCAATGGCGAATTCACGCAGACGCTCTGGCTCCGGCATGCGGTTAACGGCGCCATCTTCTGGGAGCAGATCGAGCCACCGGTTGAGGCTGAGAAACCTGCCAATGAGCCCGAGAAGCTGAGGGAGCCCAAAGTCTCAAAACCTGTGAGGATCGCCACCATGAACCTGCATGACTTCATCAGCGCCATCCCAGCCGACGGCGAGGGCCTGCGGGCAATCACACGCCGATTGGGTAATTGGCTGGCCTCAGATAAATCCCCCAAGGTGACAGACGCATCCGAGGGCACGCTGCGTGCCGCCGTAGCGAAGATGGTAGAGAACCGCAAGCTGGCCAAGGCAGACGATCTCTATAGGAGGGGGCCGAATGCCTAATCTCTATACAGTGTGCAAGTGTGCAAGTGTGCAAACATATATATATTTGCACACCTTGCACAGTGGGTGTGCAAGTGTGCAAAACATCATCATTTGCACATTTGCACGCGGTGTGCAAAAAGGGTGTGCAAAATACCCCTCTCTAAAGAGAGAGGGGATATATTTTTGCACACTACCTTTGTGCTTCGCTCTCCTAAGTGTGCAAGTTGCACGGTTTGCACACCTCAAAATCTTACAAGGAATCTTTTGCCTATCTCGGAAGAGCAAGGTAGTCCGACATTGCAGTGGAAACCTATGAGACCCAAAAAACCTAAAAACCACCTGAAACGGGTCTTGAAGCCGATCGGAAGGCCGCGGAAGACGTTGGACCTGCCGATTTACGATTCCATCGGCCAATGTGCGGCATCGACAGGAATCCCAAGGGCGGTGCTGAAGGGCGCCAAACGAGATGGCTGTCTGGCGTTTCGGTCGAACCGGGTTTACCTCGCGGACTTCCTCGGCTGGTTTTTTAAAAAAATGTTCAACTCGACGGAGCCCCCGCCGGGATGTTCAACCTGGTCGGATGCATTGAACCAGGAACGGGCGATCGCGGAGCGCGAGGCCCGGGAGCGACGAGCAGGAAGGTTGATGGAGACCGCGGAGGCCAAGAGCCAGGCTAAGGCCGCGGTTCACTTCGTCTTCGCCAGCTACGACCGCATGCGGCGCGAGCTGCCGCCGTTACTGAAGGGATGCAGCGAGGTGGAGATCGCGACGACCCTGGACAAACAGTTCGAGACTGAACGTAAAAACTCGGAATTGAAATTCAATGAAGTCGGAACCACAAAAACCACCTAACATTTTCGACGGCGCCACACCTGAACCGCCGCCGACGGACATCATCGACTGGCTTGAGGCGAAGTATCGCTGCGTCGGATCCGTGCGCTCGGAGCAATTCGACCGGAACACGACGCCGTGGAACGTGCCGATCATCCGTTGGCAGTTCGATCGGGTGACCCAGATCACGACTTACGTGAAGCCCGTGCAATGCGGCGGCTCGGAGGCCGGCGCGGCGACGGTCTGCGGCTGGTCGAAATGGGGCAGTGGGCTGATCCAGTTCAACTGGGAGAATGACAAACCGAAGGCTGAGGATAAATGGCGTGAACACATCCTGCCGCGGCTCGAGGCCTGCGGCGACCTGGACTGGCGCGGCGGCAGGTTCGATGCGGTAACCTGTCGTGCGGAGTTCCTGCGGACCGTCGTCAGATGTCAGGGTGTGTTCAGGCCGACGCGGCTGGATTCAGACTCGGTGCCGCGGCAGATCAACGAAGAGGTGCACGCGTGGCCAGCTGGGCATCTCGCGAAGGCCCGCGGGCGCCAGACCGCGGTCTGGAATCCCAAGGCACTCGACATCTCGAACGCCGGCATGGCCCGCCCGGAGAACCAGAAGCCGGATGGCACCGGGAGTTTCCAGCTTCACGACGCCTTCCTTGAAGGCACGCAACAGCATTGGGAAGTCAAATGCCCGGGCTGCGGGCTCTACCACGCGATGCGAACTCGATGGCAGGATGACCGCCCGGACCTCGGCGGCCTGCGCTACGATTCAGAGAAATGTCGGCGGCCAGATGGATCATTCGATTACAACCGGCTGGCCGGCACGCTTCGCTTTCAGATGCCCTGCGGCTACATCGTTCACGACGACGTCCGTGAGCGTCGGGCGCTGTCGCTGTCGGGCGACTACAGCGAGCCGCAGAACCCCGGCGCGCAGTTGATCCATCGCAGCGCAACCCTCGAGGCGGTCTCGGTGGACTTCATTTCATGGATAAAACTGGTTCAGGAAAAGCACACAGCCTTGCGGGCGTTGAAGGCCGGGGATGACGAGCCCTGGCGCCGGTATCTGACTGAACGTGAGTGCCAGTTTTATTCCGAGGACAGCCGCCCGTTTCAGGGTCAGATCATCCTGAACCAGACCATGCGTAAGAGTCGCGAAGGCCTGAAGGACCGCGCGGCGCGCTTCTGGTGGGCTGACAAGCAGCGCGGCTACGTGCACAAGGGCGAGATGACGCATTACTGGCTGGTAATCCGCGACGTCATGGCCAATGGCGACTCTCAACTCGTGTTCGAAGGACTGGTGCAAACCGATTCAGACCTGATCGCCAGGCTTGATGAATTCAAGTGCGAGCGCACGGCCGGCGGCGTCGATGCGACTTGGGATCGTAACAACGTCCTGCAGTTCTGCTACCGCAACGGCTGCCATGCGTTGACCGTCAGCGCGCAGAAGGAATATTTTTTCCACAAAAAAGAAAAGGTGCAGCGCATCTGGAGCGAACCCGAGGGATTGCATCGTCTCATCGGCCAGAACCCGAAACAGAACTACGTGATGCAGGTGAATCCCGATCGCTCGGTTGAATACGTGCCGCATCGGCTCGAACCCAGGCACTGGTCGATTCACAATCTCGGCGCCATGAAGCTCCTGTTTTTTCTTCGCGACCATAAGCGCGTCGTCGAGCGCAACAACGGCGGCAAGGCCGAGGACGGAAGTTACATCGTCTTCGACGTGCCCGCTGACGTCAGCGAGGAATACAAGCATCACGCCGAGTCCTGGGAATGTTCGATCAAACCGATCGGCAGATCGAAGCAGCGCGTTGAGGTCTTCGAACAGAAGCGCCAGGCCGATCACATGCTCAAGTGTGAGTCTTACATCGCGGTGCTGATCGCGATGAGTGGGATCCTCGGCGGTCGATTGACACAACTCGGCGTCACCGATGCGATCATCGGTGGCGACGGAAACACAAAGGAAAAAAAATGAACGTCTCCTACAATACGCACGGATTGAAAATACCATCGACCCAGACAACGCTTTCGGATTTCGACGGAAAGAAAATCCTTCTGTCCGCATCAATGCTGGAACGCCCACTAATTCACATCAAGACAGGCGACGAGAGTGTAACGGTAGATGCTCGCGCTTTGATTCACGCCATTCTTTCCGTCCACCCCGAACTATTCAAAGAACCAAAGGAACAAAAATGAACCTCATCGAATTCCCGGAACAAACTGTCGTCATCGCCAAAGATCACCCCGAGTATCAACCGCTGCCCGCGCATCAGGTGCCCAATTCTCAGCAAGGTGAAATCATCTGTTGCTGGCGGCTCACATGGCGGGAACGGTTCCGATTACTCTTCACCGGCAAAGTATGGCACTCGATCTGGACGTTCAACCAGCCATTGCAGCCGCAACTGCTCTCGAGTGACAAACCTCAGATGGCCACGCCGACGGAAGTCAAAGCCGCGGAGGATTCAGCACAGATGGCGCGCCGCAACGTCGTCAAGGAATGGGAAGACGCGATGATCCGAAAATACGGTCTCGAGGCCGACGAAAAGAAAAGGCAACTTGATCGTTCCGGGGTTCCGATGAACGACCTGCGGCGGATATTCGTTTTTGAGCGCAAGGACTTCGAAGCCGCGCGACGGCTTGGCGTGAAATTCTTTTTCGGTTTGAGAATTAAATGCTGATGGGAACCTCAAAACATCTCGTCACCCGCAAAGACATCGCCGCGATGATCGACGGCGACGTGACTTCAGAGCAGGTCCGCAAAAATGAAAAGCGGTGGGGGTTGGACAAAGCCCGAAAGGATTTGAACTCGCGTTGCGTCCGGTATCGGCGCATAATGGCGATCGTGATTCTCCGAGCGAAAGGATTTATTGAATGAACGACGCCAAAACATTCGGGGTTGTTTACGTCAACCTTACGCAAGCTGAATGGGATACCTTTAGGCACGATCCCCGGATAAACGTCGCAGCAGGACCGAAGATATGGCGCGACGTATTGCTGGAGCTGTTCAATGTCGCCGTGGGAGAGAACGCGGTAGAGGTCAGAATTGTTCAGAGTCCCGAAAGGAGAATCGAATGAAAGCATCCCTCGATCTTCCAAGCGTTCTGATCATCCGCTGAGTCCAGCAGGGCGAAACTCGCCACAACTTCCGCAACTCGCCACAACTTCCGCTTCTTCCACTTCTCTTTTTCGTAACGAACACCTCACGGTGGATGCGTGGCGACACGCTTCATCGCGTTATCAACCGACGACCTGCGTTCCATGTTGGAACGTGCGTGGGATGCGTGCCCAGCCGAGACTCCATTTTTTGATTATTTAAAATCGCTCGAGGTCGAGGCTGCTGAGATCGCGCGCGACAACGTTCAAAACTCTTCTTCCAATGGTCATTCATCGGGCGCCTTCATGCCCGGCGAGAATAAGCCGACGGAAACCGAAGAGGTTCGCGGTTACCGCAGGCTGATTGATGAATTCCGAAAGAACCGTTCTTACCTTCGCTACTGTTCGAAATACGGCTTCGACGCTTTCTCGGTAAAACAGAACGGACAATTCCCAAGCCCTCCGGCTGCGCTCGCTGCTGACCTCCGGGTAATCGTCGACGACGACGCCAACTGGGAATTGCTTTGCGAGCAGTTCGACCTCGCGACCGGAGATGTTGTCGGCGTGGTAGTCGGCGACGAGGCCGTATTCCTCTGGATCATGGACAATCTGTTCCCGGTCACCGAGGGCCGCAGTGATTACAGTCAGTTGCTCACCATCGCCGGAGGTGTTGAGTGAAGGTCAAGGTTCCACTTTCACTCCGAATGTCTGCGGTGGTGAGCACACTGTTGAGCGGCACGCGTCTTGGCGCGGCCTTCGATCAGTTCGTTCTCAATCGCTACGAAGCCGCGCTGCCGTCGCCCGGACGGCCGTTCATTCCCGGCTTCGCGCAGGACGCGCGCTTCGACGCCACGGCGTTCACGCGATGGGAGCTCGCGCGCAAGGTCCGTTACTACTTTCGCAATACCTGGCTGCTTCCCCGGCTCGCCGAAGAGGACGTCAAATACACTTGCGGACCTCACGGGCTCAGCGTCACGCCAGCGTCTTCGGATTCGGAATGGAACAAGCGGATGGATGAAGCCTTTCAGGAATGGTGCGAGTCACCGTTCCGCGATTCCAGCATTCCCATGTCTCAAGGTCATCGCTTGCTCTGGAAGGAGGCGCACATGGACGGCGAGGTCTTCGCGAGTTGCACCAGGCTCAAAATGCGCGGCGAACAATCGAAGCCCGCGATCGAGTTGATTGAAAGCCATCGTTGCTCGTCTCCCGATCTCTTCGGCATCGGCAGTGAGATGATTGTCGACGGCGTGCAACTGGGGCTCGACGCCAACGGCATCGCGATCGGCAGGCCCGCCGGTTATCACATTCGCGACGGGGTCGAGGGTGACACCTTCCGTCTGGTGCCGGCGTTCAACAATCAACGGCCATCGTCTGGCGGCGTCATCCACATTTACGATCCGGAACGCATCGGCATGTATCGCGCGGTCACCGGTTACGCTTCGATCCTCAACCAGACCGCCGACCTCGAGCTGCTCGCCGGCCTGGAGATGTCGCGTGCGAAGGCGAATGCTGAAGACGCCAAGATTTTCGAAAGTTGGAACGGCGAACTTCCGCCCCATATGCAGGGCACGGGGTCAGGATCCTTCCTTCCGGTAAGCGGTCAGCCTGCAATTCCCGGGACCACAGTGGATAAGGAGCTAGAGAAGCGGGTTTCGCAGATGCGCACGATTTTGGGCTCTCGGATTGTCGCGGTGCGGCCCGGGGAAAAGATGAATTACCCAGAGAATCCCTCGCCGTCCGCCGCCCAGCAATGGCTCTGGAAGCTCGTCATCGCCCAGATTTGCACGGCGCGCAGCATTCCGATGATGCTCGTGTTGCCGGAATCCATTCAGGGAACCGTTGGCCGCGCGGTCCTGGACGATGCTCACCTCTCTTTCCTCGCGAAGTTCAGCATCATGAGCCGGGTTGCCCGGCAGTTCTACTGGTTCTTCGCGGATTGGGCTCGCTACAACGTGCCAGGCCTGACTGATGCCCCCGCCGACTGGAAGCGTTGCAAGGTCACGCCGCCGCGTGCCTGCAATGTGGACAAGGGCAAAAACACGGCCGCAAATCTCGCCTCGATCGCCGCCGGAACCCGCACTTACGGAGATGAAGCCGCCGACGATGGCACGACTGCCGAGAGCCGGTTTCGCCGCAAGGCCGTGGAGATTGGATTAGCCAAACAGATTGCCGCTGAGGTCAGCAAAGAAATGGGCGTTGAAGTTCTGCCGGCTGAAATCATCGGCAACATCGCCGACATCGCTCAACGACTCGGACTCGCAAAACAATCCTCTGGTATCGGAGAGCAAGCGGAAGCGATCGCCGAGAAAACAGAGGCGGAGGTGGAGGCATGAACCGCTCAGAAATCATCGTCCGCTTGCGCGCGCGCAATATCGCCTTCAACGAAACCGCGACTGATGCGGAATTGTTTGCGCTCCTGAATCACGGCCCGGTTGTCGCCAAGCAACTGCCATACGCCGGCGGCAAGATCAACATCGTCTTCAATAACGATGCTAAAGAGGAACCCGCTGAGATTCTGATTTACGAAGAGATCGGAAGGGACCCTTGGACCGGAGACGGTGTTACCGCGAAGGATATTCGCGCGGCGTTGAACGAAGTTCCACGCGGTCACGATCTTGACATCCGCATTAATTCCCGGGGCGGCGACGTTGCCGAGGGACTTGCCATCCGCAGCGTGTTTATGGATTGGCCGGGGCGGAAGATCGCGACGAACGACGGCGTCGCGGCTTCGACTGCGAGCTGGTGCGTGCCAGCCGATGAATATCGAGCCCGCAAAGCTTCTCAATTCTTCCTTCACAAAAGCTGGGGGGTATGCGTCGGAAATTCCGACGACATGCGTCAGGCGATCACCTTCCTCGAAACCACCGACGAGCAGATCGCCGAGATTTATTCCGACGCCACCGGCAAGAGCAAAGAGGAAATGATGGCGTTGATGAAGGCTGAAACCCTTCTCACCGGCCAGCAAGCCAAGGACCTCGGGCTCGTTGACACCCTGATCGACGGCGATGCTGTTCACAATTTTTCAGCCACGGAATTCAGCGCGATGAAGCAGAAGCTCGCCGCGTTGAATTCGCTTCGTAATTCCGCCCGTAAGCAGGGCGACAACCAACAACAAGAGGAGAACACAGTGAACCGACAACAGAAAATCACCCTGCTCAACCAGCGGGGTATCCAGGTCGACGCAAATGCGACCGATGCGCAGATCGACAACATGATCGCCAACAGCGATGCCATGCGCGCGCAGAACGCAGTCATCCTGAACAAATGGAATGTGGCGATCCCGCAAAATGCCACCGACGCGCAGATTCTTGCGCTGATCGAGGCCGGAAAACCTACCGCCAGCAACGCAGCTCCAAACATCATCGATCTGCAACAGCAGATCGCCGATCAAAATGCGAAGCTCGCGACATTGACCTCGGCGAATAGCGAGGCTAATCGCCTGCGTGTCACCAACGAGATCGAGCAACTCATCAAAGACGATAAGCTTCAGGCGAACCTGAAGACTGAGGCGATCACCGATTGCATCGCCAATCCCGCCAGGCTCGACAATTTTTACAAAAAGCTGCAGCCGCATCCCGTCGGTGCCGAGCCGTTGAATGCGACACCAAATCTCGAGGTCACCGCTGCGATCAGCGACATCGCGGTGGGATTCGAGCAACACAACGAGATCACGAAGGCCTGGCAGCGTGGAAACGACGTCAAGATGGACTTGATTCGCAATTCCGCTGTCGCCAAAGCGAATTTTTTCCGCAAGTTCGAAAATCGCCTGATTCAGGTGATGAATACAAATACGATTCCCGCTGGCTTGAAGCGGCAGGTCATCCTGCAGGACATCATTCGCGACTTTGTTCGCCGGTTGGCTCCGCTCTCGATGTTCTCAACGGTGTTTCAGAACGTGCCGTTGCAGGGTCTGAACACGGTTGAGGTGCCGTTCTACGATCTCGACACCGGCGCCAGCACGTCGTTTGTCTCCGGCACGGGTTACACGACCATCGGCGACACGGCCACGGACGTCCGCGAAATCACGATCGGCGAAGGCGCGACCAATGGCGACCGGCTTTACCAGGCGCTTTCGGTCAGCTCGCAGGAACTCGTCCGGCAGCCATACCTCAACAATCGTCAGCTCGCGCAATTGAAGGCCGAGAAGCTCGCCTCCGACATCTTCACCGACATCCTCAGCATCGTGACGGCGCTCAATTACGGCGGCGCGGCGAAAACCTCCGTAGCGGATCTCTTCGACTCCGACGACATCGCCGACATGAAGTTGGCGTGCAAACTCTGGCCCGAGCTGGGGCGGTTGCTCATGCTCGACAGCGCCTACGACGCGAACCTGCTCAAGGATCCTGCGTTCAAGCACGCCCTGAACGCCGCCAGTGATTCCGCGATCAAGGAAGGACGGCTATTCCCCCGGGTCATGGGCTTCGACTACAAGGAAATCCCGACGATTCCCGGCAACGGGCAAAATCTGGTCGGATTCGCAGCCTTCAAGTCCGCGATTCTCGTCGCGACCGCACCGGTGCCGCCTGTCGAGGAGGTGCGCAACTCCGGAACGACCTGGGAAATGGTGACAGATCCGCAAACCGGCATCTCGTTCGAATTCCGCGCATTCGGCAACAACGTCACCGATGCCGCGACCAACGTCATTGAGTGCTCGTATGGCTTCGCCAAGGGCAACGGCAACGCCCTGAAGCGCATCGTCAGCGCTTAAGCAATCTGACTCTCAACTCATTCCCGGCTTTCGAAAGAGAGTCGGTTTGAGTTGAGAGAAGAAAGGAACCTCAATGAATCAAACTTTTTTAATCGCACGCGATCGCAAGAGCGGCAAAGACGTGCTTCTGGCCGGCAGCGACGTGCCTTACCGCGAACAAATTGCTTTGTATCGCGAGTTCAACGAGCAAACGCACGAGAGATATTCCAGCGTTGTGCTTCTCGGATTCAATCCGATCAAAAAGCCTCTGCGGTTTCTCACCGGCGCCGAACTTAAAGCCCGACAGGATCAGCATGACGCCCAGGTTGCGGAAGAGGCGCGCCAGCAGGCTGAAGCCGCGAAGAAAGCCAAGGCCAAAGGTGGGAAAAAGTCGAAGGGCAAGCCGAAGGCGGCTGAAGAACCTTCCACGACTGAGCCCGAGGCAGAACAGCCGGAGGAAGGCGGACCTATATCCGAGTAACGCGATCACAATTCAACCAGCAACAATTCAACAAGAGAAAATCAATGAAAGAACAATTCCGACAGATCAAAAAGATGGTGACAGTCGCGGCTGTCATGACGATGGCCGTGGTTTCGCTTCACGCCGGCGATCAAGCGCTGATGATGCTCACCGGCACCAACGTCCTGAACGCTGGCGGGGCTCCGCTGACGAACTTCTACGCGGTGCCGCGCGATGTGACCGGCACTTTCACGAACGGCATCTCGTTGGCGGGCCTGGCGCCGAACGATTACTTCCATTGCGACAAGACAACCGTCTTGAACGTGATGGCCGGCGGGTATTTCGGCAATACCAACGCGACTGTCGACAATAAATTCTTCCGGTTGCTCCGCTCGACAGACCTGTCCCATTGGCAGGATGCCGGCGACTTCGTGATGGTCTCAGTGCCGGCAAGATCAACGAACTGGTATACCGGCACGATGACGATCACAGCGCCTTACACCGGGTATGTGTTGCGTCAAATCGACGGCACGAACATCACGGCGGCGGGCAGCAATACCGGGACGAATCTGTTTATTAACGGCTTCACCCATGACGGCCAATGATGCGCCATGGTCGATCTCGAAGAACGCGGGTTCCGGCGCATGCTGCGGCTCAAGGGTCGCAGTATGCGTAATCTGAGAACCAACGTTCATTTCACGGCAACAGTCAATCACGTCGGTGAATTCAATCTCTCAACTGAACTCAGCGACGACCCGCGCTCGGATGCCGTGATGGAGTTGGTGTTGATCGGCGCGCCCGAGATTCATTCTCAGGATCAGGTTCAGAACGTTAAGACCGGCGAAAAATGGAATGTAGTGAAGCAGAAGTTCGATTGCCCGCACTACGCCAAAAAATACGAGTTGAAACAGATCGTCCCAGGCATCGACACATGATCTCCCAAAGCCGCAAAGGAATCCCCGGGCGAGCCAGCGCGTTCATCGGCGTGCTTGCCTGCCTGTTCGCGCTGGCTTTCTCGGCGGCGGCCTCGCCGGTCACCTTCACGATGACCAATGAGTTCGGGGCGCCGAACACGAACTACATCCGCTTGCAAAAGCTGCAGGCTGAGATTCAGGCCGACGGTTCCTTCGTGACGGCTGGCGTTCCATTCAGGATTTATCCCAATGCCAGCGGCTTCGTGCAAACAAATCTGCCGTCGGGATCCTGGTGGGCATCGAATCAATTCATCGTCTCGCAGTTCGGCATGCCGGGCGGCGGCGGTTCCTCGGCGGGCTTCTTTTTTATCGTGGACAACAGCGGCGAGACCAATCCGTTCACCTACTATCCGCAGTCCGGGCCAAACGTCCTGAACTGGCGCTCAGGCATTCGCGGTATCATCGGCACCAACGGGTTTACCACGCACACGAATAACGGTGTCATCACCCTCGACGGCGCGCTGTTCACACCGACGTCGAATCAGGTCTTCACGTCGTTCGGCTTCTTTCCGTTGTCCGCGTTGGAGGTGACGAATCGGATTGCTGGTGCCGTGCCAACAAATTATTGGAGTTCATCGGCGCTGCTCTGGCTTTCGAACCTCGTGTTCAACGCGCACGCCTACGGGTTGGTGGACACGAACGATCTCCGGCTGGCCACCAATGCGCTGCAGGTCGTCATTGATACCAAGCAGGCCACGCTCGGTTATGTTCCGGCGACAAACAGCAACGCCGGGATCGTGGCCGCGCAGGGTTTCGCCTCGCAGCCGACGAATGTAAACCTGACGGGCTTCAGCCTGCTACAAACCAATCAACTCGCATCAACTAACGTGGCGACGGCGACTGTGACTGGGCTTCTGAGGCCCAGCGATTGGACGAATTTCAACGCGAAGCAAAACATTCTCGCCGTTGGCACAAACATGGTTGCCTACACGAACGCGAACGGCGTGTTGATCATCAATGCCACGGGCAGCGGAAGTGGCAGCGGCCAAAGCGTGGCGCCAGGGACGCTGATGACCGCGACGACAAACGGGACGCTGACGACGGTCAGCGCGGTCGGACAGACCAACGGCTTGCAGGCGACGGCGTTCACGCCGCTGACCGCCTTTCAGCCTTCCGACAGCGATCTCACGAACTGGGCGACCATCGGCACGAATCAATTTTCACGGACGAACGTCGCCAGCGCGAGCGTCACAGGTCCGCTCAGCTCGAATGACTTCCTGAGCTTCAGCACGATTACTAATGCGCTCAAGGCAGGCGCTTACTCGATCGTGCCCAACCCGCAGCCCGCCGACGCCGATCTCACGAACTGGGCGAACTATCCGACGAATGTCTATCTTCCGTCGCAGGCCGGGCGCGGAACAAATACAACGTTCAATCACGTCACCAACATTGGCCGCGTGTGGTTTAACACCGGGGATTTTATCGATCCCAGCGGCGATGTCTCGCTCGGCAATGCGAATGTCGGCATTGATGGCGCCGGAACATTGACAGCCCCGACCATGACGACGGTGGACGGGCAAGGACTTGAAAACTTGGACGCTAGCAATCTCGCGCTGGGGACCGTGGCCGTCGCGCGCCTGCCCTACGTCCCACAGCCAACAAATACCGTGCTGACCGGCTGGACGGCTCACCCCACAAATCTTTACGCGATCTTTGAGCAACTTCTCAAGATCGACACGAACACCGTGGTCTTGACGAATGCCGGGACCGCCGTCGTCATGCAGGGCGGCTACAAGTGGAATGGCGGCATATATTCGAACGAGTTCAACAGCGCTCACTACATCGTCTACGAGCCCCCTTCGTGGATCGTGAAGTCGAATACGACGAGCCTTTACAGCGCGTCAGCGGTCAACGGCAGTTACGTGGCGGTCAACGGCGCGGCCCCAGCCCCGATTGGCATCTTCGGACTGACGATCAATGCTGCGGCTGTTGTGTTTCAGAATTGGGTCAACAGCACAAATCTCGGCGCGCGAATGTCTGCATTGACGAATGGACTCGGAAACGCGGCGTTCATGACAGCCAACAGTCTCACCAACGGATTTGTGACGGCCGGCGTTACGAACGGACTGGCAACCACGAACTACGTCACCGGCCAGGGCTACGTTACCAGCACGGTTACCAACGGGCTGGCTTCGGTTAATTTCACGACGAACCTGAACACGATTTCGAGCAACGCGCTTCAGGCGCAGATCAGCGGCTTCGTCGCCGGGAGCGGGTTCCAGACCAATAACGGCACCGGGACGAATAACATTTTCACCGGGATGACGCTCGGCGGCGACATGAGCGCCAACTCAAAGAATATCCTCGGCGTAAACCTCATGTCCTTTTCTGGTGATGTGTATATCACGAACGCCGATCAGCTTCATGCAAACGTGGTTATTGGCGGAACGCAGAACTCGTTCGGTAATTCATCCTTCCATTTCGGAAGCGTCGTCATCGGTGGAACTCTCAACGTAATCACAAATGACACGAGTTCGATCTCTTACGCGGCCATCCTCGGCGGTTCTCAGAATGTAATTTCGAATTCCTCTGACAACGCGGCCATCGTCGGCGGCTTTCGCAATTCTTTCGGGGATCAGTCTGATTACTCACTCATTTCTGGAGGAACAAACAACGCGATCCGGGCCGCAAGTGCTGCAATCGTTGGCGGCGCTAATAATCGCATATTAGGCGTCGGCAGCGCGAGCAACCCCGACAACGCATACAACGGCATCTTCTCAGGTCGGGGAAACATTCTCTCGAACGCTCAATACTCGTTCATCGGCGGAGGACTTTCAAACGTGGTGATGGCAAGCAACGCTTTTGTCTTGGGCGTGCGCGGGCGCGTGCTTCCAAGTCACGATGGTTCCGTCGTCATCTCTGATAATCGTGGCACCTTCTTCGATACTGCGACGAATCAGCAGGTGATCATTCGCATGGCGAACGGCGTCTCGATTGGGACCAATGATCCAAGCTCGAACGCGATGCTGAAGGTTGCCGGGCCGGTGAGTGCGACCGCGTTCATCGGACCATTGTCGTCGGGGATCACGAACCAATGGAGACTGGACGCCACCAACGCGGCGCGCAGCGTTTTGTCTGATTTCTTCAATGGCCGCTACAACACAAATCAGTTCTTCCTCAGCCACGACAGCTTCACGAATAGCTGGCCGGACTACTCCTCTGCATACGAGGGGCAATGGGACTGGTCGGATGCCGCGGGCGGGTGGATTCCATTCGTGAATGACCCAACACTTGAGCAACTCATCACCAATTGGGGGAACGGAATATATTGGATAACAAACCTAACAAGCGGAGGCGCTCCTTACTACTCACTTGCGACTGAATTCCCATTTACATGGCGGACCAATTCAGACCCAACGGAAATCGAAACCGCTTTAGGCTCCGCACCGACAAACTCCGTTTATGCGGCAGCCGAAGTGTTGGAACTGGTGAAGACCTCTCAGCTTGCACGAGTGAGCTTGTCGCCTTCTGTCCCAACAACCGGGGTGGATATAGTTCCACAACTCGGATTCGAGCAGGATGTTTCATTCACGTCGTCTGAACGCGCCGTAACCAACACGATTAAGATCGCGAAGGAAAACGGAATGTCGCAGTTCTACCGAATCATTCTGCTTAACAATTGGACGGCGTCCACGCGGGATGCAAACGGCAACCTTCAAGCAGACAGTCAGTTCCCAAGCGGCATGGCTTACGTGGCGAATTACATTCATACGAATGGGTTCAAGCTGGGGCTGCAAATCCAGATGTCCGGGAGCGCTGAACTGCAATACCACATGCATCAGGATGCGACCAATATGATCGGCACCTGGGGCGCTGACGCAGTGTTGATCGATTTCAATAGCGGCTCATATCGCAAGACCGACGAGACATACCGCAATCTGGTGGAGCAATTCATTGTTGAGCTTCGGGACGCCTCAAAGATATACCGCCGACCGATACATATTTCGATCTCTGGCGCGCCCGAGGAATTTGAGCCGTGGGTTGCCGCCGCTGGTAATTCATGGACATTCGGCCCCGATGGAAACGCCGACCCCGGCAACCTGACAAACCATGTCGGCATCTTGTCGGAAGCCGTTAGCTATAGCGGACCGGGGCATCACTACAACATGAATTCCCTGTCGCTATTCAGCGGCAATACCAATTTGTTTCTTGGGGCTCTGGCCATGCGGGCAATTGGTCCAAGCCGCATCGTTGTTCACGATACCAACTTCACGGCGTTCTCCTTGATCAGCCTGACGAACGCGAGCTTGCTGGCCATTCATCAGGACAAAGATGGTCGAGCGGGCCGAATCGTTTCTACAAATGGGCTGGCGCAAACATGGTATCGCCAACTTTCCAGCGGCGAACATGCTGTCGCGCTCTGGAACCCGACGACAACCGCCACCGCCGTCACGCTGAATCTAAACGACATCGGACTTCGCACAAACGATGTCGTCAATGTTCACACCGTGTTTTGGGAAACGAATTTCACGGCGACATCAGGCTTCACGGTGACCGTGCCAACGAACACGGCCCTCCTCTACACGATCCGGCAAGCCATCCTGACCAATGACATCGCGCTGAACACTCCGTTTACTAATGGCCCTATCGGGCTGGATATCGCTGAATCCTTCGTGTTGACCTCGGCGACCGATGGATCGGCGACGGTTGCCGCATACATTGATACGGAGAACGATGGCACCTTCGAGCAGACTGGTATCAAAGTCAGCCTTGGCACCAACGTCGTGACGTTCGGCACCTTCCAGCTCTCTTTTTACGTTCCACCTTTTGCTTCAGCGACTCTGACAAATCTCTCAACCAGCACGGCTACGGCAACGGTATCCGGCGGTAGCACACAGAAGAGGCCGCGTAAATGAACCGCCGCGACTCAACAATTGTTTGGCTGTTTTTGTGGGCGGCACTCATTGGCCTTTTCTTCGGCTGCGTGATGACGCCGCGATCCGACAAGGTGATTGCCGAACCGTTCGTTTTCATTCCAGTGACCTCGCCGGTTCCAATGGTCACCGAAGCCTCCTCGCGGGCGAATGCGCTTCCTCCGCCGCAACGGGTCACATTCACGGTGACAAACTATTGTGACGCGCTCTCTGGTGCCGAAGGCTATCAGTTCGGCGTTGGCACACAGACAGGTCAATACACGCGGCTGATTGACGCAGGAACGAACACACGCTGCGGGATCAGCGGACTCGCCATCGCAACTCGCTATTACATCGCGGTGCGCGGTTACAACCGTTATTCGACTTCGCAGTGGTCAGCGGCGCTGGTATGGCCGCGCCAGCGCACGAACTGGTGGGAAGTCGCGCCGAATAGTTACATCAGTGTCAACATGACCGGCCCGTGGACGGCGTTGAACACGAATCGGCTTTACGAGTTTCCTGGCAACGTGGGTTTCATCCGCGCCACGGGCGGCAAGGCGTGGATTGTCGCAAGCAACAACATCACCGGATACCAACACTTCGAATGAACCGACTTGTCGAATGGAATAATCACCTGATGGGACTTCCCAGTGGCGCGCTTCTCTTTATCGCGCTCATCGGACTTGGCTACGTGCTGAAACGCACGCACTGGTTTCACAACAACTCAATACCCGTCGTGCTGATGGCTGTCGGGCTGGGATTATTTCTGCTCGTCTGTCCTGAACGCACGTCTGATATAAGCCTTCGCAATTGGTGGGGCCGCAACATTCTCATCGGGCTCATTATTCCTTTCACGTCCTGGATGGCGCACCGCGTCGTCCTCAAGCGCATCGAAAGAAAGTTTGGACTCTTCGCCGCAAACGGAGACTCCGACAGCGACCCCGTTGCATTCACAAAACCAACCGAACCAAAACTATGAGAAAACTACTCGCAATCGCAACCCTCATCGCCTTGTGCTTCACGGCACAGGCGCAAACGAATGACACTTGGATTTCCCGCGCTCTAACGTTCAAGCAATACGTCGAGGAAACAAGGACATTGACCGTCGCCGTGTATCCATCCTACGCGCCTACGTTGAAGATCGGCGACACGAAGAAGCCGTGGGGCTTTGGCGCTGCGGCTTTCTACCCGTTGTCTGACCACACGTTTACCGGCTTCCGCGCTGATTACCTCGGCGGCGACTTCTTCGCGGCTCAGGCGAATGTTGGACTGAAAGCCGATTTCCAGATTTTCGGTCACAACTTTACCACGTTCGGAATCACGGGCGGCTTACTCCCGATTCAAGGCGCAGGTGGCGACAACTTTAGTCCCGGCTTCATTGTTGGCGGCGGCGTCCGCACGGCAATCTTTCAACGCAAGACTCAGCGCACAACCTTTGTCCTGAGTCTGTCCTACGAAGGTGAGAGGTGGCAGGTGCCGAATACCAGTCTCGACGGCGCAATGGTTCATCACGTCGCCCTTGATGGGACTTGGAAGTTCTAATGTGGAAACAAATTCTCAACGCAATCCTTTGGCTGGTCGTCCGGTTCTTCAAACGCCGCGACGACCCGCAAAAGCAGTATGAACGAGCACGGCAAGAGAATGCGCGGATTATTGCGGACCATGACGCTGACGGTCTTAATCGCAAGCTCGACCGGCTTACTGACCGCGTGCCGGACAGTAGTGATTCCGAGTGATGAAGTGGTTGTCAGGATGCCAGCGGGGACGAACTACACGGCAAAGGTGGACGGTTGGTTCGTTCCTGATGCGCGGATGCAGAAGATTTTGGATGCGCTGGATAGGAAATGAACAATATCAACATTCAAGTTACGGCCCGATTGGAGTGGCATCCGGAAGATGCTGACGGCTCGGCCTGCGCGTGCTGTGGTGATGCTATTTACCTCATCAATCAGTATCGCGCCGTGTCATTTATCACCATCCGCAACAACCCACAGGAAGAACGAGTTGAGACTGTCATCGTCGTGTGTGGCGCATGTCACGAAGCGCATTGTAAATGAGCCTGATTCAAACCGGCAAAGTTAAGTTTTTCGACGCTCAAAAGGGCTGGGGATTCATTGCCCCGACGGCCGGAGGTATTGAGCATTTCGTGCATTACAGCGGCATCCTTGGCACCGGCTACCGCTATCTCGAGCAGGAAGACTTCGTGGAGTTCGAGTCGGTGCCGGATCCGCAGAAAGGTTTGCGCGCGGAGAAAGTCAAAGTCCTGAGCAGAAGCAAGAAACCTGAACCAAAAGTTAAACACGTCAGAGATTGAAAATTATGAAACGACATCAACTATTCAAATCGGCGAGCGATTTCGCTTACGAGACACTCGACAACAAGGACCCGGCGGCGCTCGACATCGCTGTCGCTGAACGGTTCAAAAAGGAAGGCTTGAACCCGGCGGATTACACGCTGTGGAAACAATTCTTCCAGCAATCCCGGCAGCAATTGGTAGCCCTGGCATCGCAGAATGCGCCGAGCTTCAAGCCCGCCCCGGCTCCGAGTGCCGCCGTCAAACCCGTGAAGTAAATGTCGAAATCCGGCGCCATAGGTTCGCTACAGATGAACGCCGCGCGGTTAAACTCCGCGATGGCGCAATACATGAATTCCGCGAAGTTGGCCCCAAAGGTTGTCGTCGAAGCGCAGGCTGGCATTCTGATGCGCGAACTCGCCGAGGATTCAGCGCCTGAAAATCGCGCGACACTTGAGCGCAACATGCGCAAGGATTTGGCTAAGGTTTATGCGCCGTCTCCGAAGGTGATGCTTCCGATCGCGCATCGACAGGGCAAAGGATTCACATGGTTGATGGCGAGCCCGACAGTTCTGCTCGGAACGCGCAACCAGAACGCGCACCTCGAGGATTCCGTTGGGGATGTGCAGCGACTCTTCCACCGCACCCAAAAGGCACAGGTCATTAAGGGCAAGAAATACATCGACCGTGGCAAGCGAGGTCGGCAGTCGATTGCAGAGTTGAATCGGATTGTCGTGCGACGCGGAGTTTTTTCCAGGTCGCTTGCATGGCTTAAGAGTCGTGCAGGTATTCTCGGCGGCTCCTGGGCGATCGCGTGGGACGTTCTGAGGCCCGGCGGTCGCCGTCCGCCGGCGTTCAAAATGCGGCATGTGGCCACCGGCCATGCGAAGGGCACATACATCAACGGACTCGGCGTGCCTGGCAAGGCGAGCTTCACATTGATCAACCGGGCAACCGGCTCGGAAAGCCAGAAGTCACTCGCCATGATTTCCGGGGCGCTCAGGCATCGTGCCGAGGCGATGAAGGTGGACATGAAAAACATTCTGCGCGGCGCTTACAAGCGTGCGGGATTCTCAAAGGCTAAATCCAATGCCTGACGCCGAAGCCATAGCACTTGTCTACGATCTCGAGGCCGTGTGCGAGAACGCGCTGAAGGCCGTCTTTGCCGCCAATCAGATTCAGGCTTTTACGACTCAAGACATTGGCGTGGTGGGGGCCGATGGCAATCCGGTTATTGATTTCCAGAAGGCCAGACCACGGGTGGAGATCATGTTTGTCCCCGGCGCCGGGCAGGGTCGATTCCGCGAGATGATCGTTGATGGCATTCGAACGCCGGTTGAAACCTGCTGGAAGGGGCAATTCAAGCTCGACCTGATCACGGATGCCAGAATCAACATTCACGCTGCCTTCCGGACCTTCACTCGCTTTCTGATGCAGACAATGGTCTGGCGCATCAACGGCACGGCGCCGATGGAGATTCACAAAATTCAACGCTTTCCACGGGACGGCGGCACGTCGCCCGTGATGAAACCGCAGGACGGTTACCTGCAAACCACCATGCTCTACGATGTCGACCTGAGCGTTCAAGACAACGCCTGGGCCGCTCTGGAAACATAACAATAAACGAAAGAACAAAACTATGGCACTACCCAATACTGCATATGTCTCCGGAGGAGTTCAGTTCGGAGGCATCTTTGTCAACGTTTTCCGGCTCGCTGATCCGGATGACAACTCCAGTGGTGTCCTGCTTGGCCGATACCTTGTCGAAACCATTACGCCCAGCGATTCCGGCATTCTCGGCAAACGGCCGGGCGCCGATGGCGGCCGTAACGGCTGGTGGATTTGTGACGGTGACGTCGAAGGCAGCGCCGTCATCCAGCGAACCGTTGCCACGACACCGAGCCTGAAAAATGGCGATTACTTCGATGCCGCGGTGCGCGTGGATTCTAACGGTGATCCTGTCGCCGAGCGGTTTGTGATTCACTCGCCAGGGCACGAAGTCGGCACCAGCTACCGGAAGCAGAACGTCAGCGTCATCGTTGATCAAAGTGCGACTGGCGTGAATGCTGGCGACCAGGAAAGCCCGACCTGATGACGGAGGACGTCAAATCGGAATACGCGCGAGAACTCTTACAGGCGATCGATACCGAGCGCGTTGTAAGAGCTTCATCGTTTCATCTGCGGACGGAAAAGCTGCTGGACTTCGACGTCGTTCCGTTGACGCTCCGGAAGTATTCTCTGCTGCGGTTACTCAACTCGCCGTTCATTCCGCCGTTTGACACGCCGTCACCTATCGATCTCGCGCAGTTTCTTTGGGTCATGTCGCCGCAGTTCGATGCAAATGATAGTCAGGCAAAGAGTGCGTTCTTCCGACGCTGCCGAGGCTTCATCCAACCGGCGCCGCCGCGGTTGCGGATGTTGCGATGGCTTTGGAAAAGCCGTTGCATGGATGCCTCGATCTATGAGGCCGCGCTAGTCGATGCTGCCCGCGCATTCGTCGCGGAAGCCATGCAGGATCGCCCTGAGCCGGTCAACGCCGGGCTCGAGGCCCCGGCCTATTATTGCGATGAAATCGGGCTCTGCGCGGCGCTGGGACGTGAACATCACTTTGAGGAGTCCAGCGTCATCGAGATGCCGTTGAAACGCATCTTTCAATACCTTAAAGAAATCAGGGATCGTGACGCCGCCAAGGCTGGCCAATACGCGTTGCTCTGTAATCCCAGCGATCGCGTGAAGGACAAGTATCTGGAAGCCGCCAACCGAAAGAACTGATGACCCGCGAAGAAGTATCAATCGCAGTCGGCGCCGATGTCACAACCATCGAGCAAAGCCTTGGCATGGGGCGCAATTACTTTGCGCGCTGGGGCCGCGAGCTGAAGTCCGACGGTGAAAAATACACGGAATGGTGGAACGCCGAATTGAAGAAGCGTGAAGACGCGCAGCTCGCCTCGGATGTGCGGATGGCTCAACGGTCCAATCTGGCCAGGCGCTTGTTTCGTCAGCGGGCGGAAGGCGCCGCCGAGAGGGCTGCTACGGAAATCGGCAAGGGCTCAATTCCGGAAAGCTGGCAGAAGATGTCCGAGTATTCGAAGCAGTCCGCCCAAACTGCGTCCGATGCCTGGAGGGGCTTCAACAAGACCACCTCGGGCGAGATCATATCGGCCAGCGGAAAGTTCAGCCAAACATTCCGAACCGCGGTCAAAAGTATCTTCGGCAGCGAGACATCAGCGCTGATCAAAGGCGGCATCTATGGGGCGATCATCGCCGGCGGTGTTGCCGGGTGGAAGGCGCTGACGAAATTCATGGCGGACACGCTCTACGGAGTGAACGGCATCACCGGTGAGCGTGACGCCTGGGGCAAATTCCTCGAGGGCCGACGAAAGGATTTGAGGAAGGAACGCGAACAAGCCGACAAGGATCGCGCGGCACAGGCCGAGGCCGACAAGGAACGCATTTCCAATTTCGAAAAGATCATCAAAAAAGAGAATGAACTGCAGGAAGTCCGACAGGGCATTTACGAGGAAGGCCAATCGAGTCCCGGCAACGCATTACAGGCCCGCATCGATCACCTTGAGAGCGAGCTTGCGATTAAGAATTCCCGTCTCGGAACATTGACGGCCTACGGACCGTTCGGTTCGCAGGTGGGCACCGAACAGCAAATTCTCGAAGCGCAGATTGAAGCCGAGAAGGTAAAGCTGGAATTGCTGAAGGCCCAGAATCAGCAAAAGGACAAGCAGAGCGCTCGCGACAAAGACCTGCTCGAGATCCAAAAGGAGCAAGCCAACATTGGGAAGAAAGAACTTCAATCCTTCATGCCGACTTTACAAGAACTCTCGAAGCGCGGTGTCTTCCGCCGTGAAGCCCGGCAGATTGGGATACTTGAACGCCAGATCGGACGCGATCTGCAGATGGGAGATTTTGGAAAGGCAGAAGCCGACCTGGCACAACGGAACAAACTCTTCGACCAGTTATCCGCGAAAGGCGTGCTGCCCGAACGCGATGCAGTGCGTCGGCAAGCCGAGCTGGCGAGGCGTCAGACTGAACTCCTTGAAGGCATCGCGGATGGAAAGAAGACTCTCAACGTCAAAGCTAAAATGTCATGACTGTCCGATACAGATCCGGCGATTTCACGGTTGCGACCGCAGTCGGCATTCTGCGCAACGAGAGCCCGCTGTTGCCCGAACTCAACGAGGTCCTAATTTTCCACCAGGACTACGTGCAACTTCTGAACAGCTTCACCGCACTTCCCTATAATGATCCCAATCCTGATCTCCTCGGCGAGACCGCGTATCTGATCAACGAATCACCGCGCGAAGACTTTGGGGGTAACAAAGTCAAATGGACTCGAAGTTGGGCACGGGTGCCGAGTTCCTACTCGATGTCCGGCGGCATTTACGTTTACAACTTCCCGGGGTTCGCAACCGGGCGCGCGTTTGAGGTGTCGCGTTTTCCCGTCGCCGTCAGGATCCAGCGCGACTTCTTTTTGTGCGGCAACCTTGGGACGTTCACGCAATGGGAGGATATTCCAATCACTAAAGCTTTCGCCCCTTATGAGGGCGGCGATTCAACCGACTACGTCAATGAGCTGAGCGATACCACGACGCCGACACTGAATGATTATCTGGCCGCGATCTTTTTGGAGCAGGAGATTCAGATCGAGGATTCGAAAGTGCGCTCATGGATGGGCAGCATCTATGTTCGTGAAAACTTTTTTGTGAAGGCGCGATGAGGCAACCCGCTATTCGATCGGGAATGCGGATACCGATGTTCGACCCAAGCCGGTTACGCCCAAGCGTGTTTTCGGTTGAGGATATGAACAAGATCGCGGCGGTCTGCGATGCCGTGATGAATTGTCCTCAGTTCAAGATTTCTGAAAACGGTTTGACGGTCATTCAACCCGGCGGCGGTGCAGCTGTAAAAGTATTTCAGATCACGGAGATCAGCGCTGGGGATTATGTCATCGCGCGCACCTGGGACGGTGCGAACCTCAGCGGCCCCGATGTCAAGATAGCCAAGCAATTCGCATTCAGAACTTCTCTGCTCGCTCAGGTTATTGACGGCACCAACGTCACCCACACGTTTTCCAGCGACAACGAAAGGACCTCAACGGACATCGGCGGCACTCAAAACGAGGTCCTGTATCCTCGCTATGAAGTCGGTGCGGAAATCGTGTGTGCGGAAAGTCAGAACGGGACACCGGTGGAGGTTGACGACGTGCGTATCTCATGGATGGATTTGACCTCGCGGGTCTGGCTGGCCATCGATTGATATGGCCATCTCATCGCCAATTGCAGGCGTCGAGAGTGAAGTCTTTGCGCCGGTATCCGCGCGCATCCCATGCGCGTTAAGGTGCGACGCCAACCCAATTCACATTATCCAGCTCTGTTACGTCAATGTCTATAATACTGGCGGCTATCAGGTAGTTGGTCCGGAACTCGATCTGTCGCTCTTCGACTTTTACCCCCAGCAGGCAGGCAAAGCTGTTCGGAAGCTCGCGACATACAGCAATGGGACACTGGCGGCTGTAATACAGTTCACGCATGACATGATCGAGCTTTCATCGTCGTCATGGCAATTCGGTCCCGATGCTCGCGATCGAGTGATTGCGCAGAACGGAGATCAGACAAATTCTCAACAGCCGATCGGTTCTCAGCGGATGAAGACGAAGTGCCGATTGATCGGGCCGGCGCGCGGAGTCATTACGTTCCACGGCACGATTGCCACGATCATTCCGGCGCCGCCAGGTGAAGATGATTTCTTTTACATGCCGGGTCAATCAGAGCAGTCGGAACTCGCGGCGCCGTCTGGTGGCAATCCGATCTTACTTTGGGACGACGGAATTCAGACCGGCTCGATCATACCAGTTGATGGCATCGCGGAGGTCAATCTGGCCGACAATACCCAATGGGCGGACTTCACCCCGGATGATCTGTGTCCGCCGGGTTCGGACCTGACGTGCTTCGCGATCTTCTGGATTGGGAAGACCCCGGCGACATTGCCGAGCTTCCCGGCGCCGTGGGTTGGGCAGTTCGAATTGTTCTGAGCTTTTAGCCTTGAAAGAATGGCTGATACTGGCAATATTCGGACATGCTCGGACGCGTCTTCGGCGTTTGTATTTTGTTGATCGTGCTTTGCTCATTGGTTGAGCCTTACTTTGAGCACCTTTATTACTTCGGTTTTCCACATCCGACCTCGACCCCGCCGCCATGCAAGCCGAGCGAGGTCAAGGTCATCGTCGGCTTCGTCGGAAGCTTTGTGATCTCGATCGGCTTTATCATTCTACTTACCCGGCTATCGGACTCTCCGACGAATGACGACGAGCCTGAGGAGACTGCTTGAGTTTCTTCGCCTTCTTCAGCCGCGCCAGAGCCGCCTCTTGCGTGAGCGCCAGCGGTTCCTCGCCTTTCTCCCACTGCCACACGGCGCGAGGCGAGACATCCAACAGCACGGCAGCCTCAGCCTGTGTCAGGCCGAGCCGCGCACGCTCTGACTTGAGTTGTGATGCGAAGGTCACTCCGCACCGCCTTTCCCGGAGAGGGCTTGCTTGGCCAATTTCTCTAACGCCTCATCTTGCGAGTTTCCCGGCAGATGGTTCGCCATATATTCCGACAGCAGCCCCTCCAACTCCTGGACCCGCGCTTTGAGTGTTGGTGCTGACGCAATTAGTTCAGCGTTGCAACGTGCCAGCTTCTCAGCTTCGATGCGCTCTGCCTTAGACAACTCGACAGGTTGCCCCGCGGCGGCATTGGCCACCGTAGCGAGAATGTAACCGTCGCCGATAATGGAAAATTCGCCATCGGTGTTGCGTTCGATTGTCCAAGGCATGTTAGTTTTCATGGCTACAGCCTCGCAGAAAGTGCGAACCGATGCAACAACTATTTCGCAGAATCTGCCGATTGTTTGTAAGTGCTTGTAGTCCACTTCATAGTCCACTTGCATTTAAGCCGGTGGGGGCCGGTGGGACTCGCCGTCGCGTATTTTCGAGCATTGGTGCATTTGCTGTCCCGGTGGGGGCCGGTGGGACAGTTCTGACCCGACTACGGATCAGAAGGTTATAGGTTCAACTCCTATTGGGTGCGCCATTTCCTGCAGCAACTTACGCGGACTTCTCACCTCTCCGAAAGACGGCCCGTAGTCCACCTGGTAGTCCACTTTTCCGCAATGGAGTGACTTTTGCCGCGCCAGCGCGCCCAGGCGGGCAGGCCCTTGTGTGGCAGCCATGACATGGCGTCGCCGCCCTGCCAGTTCGCCGGCCGCGCGCCGTAGGTGGTCTCCATCAACGCCGAGGTCTTGTCGCCGATCTCACCCGCGATCTGGACATCGCTGGCGCCGTCGCTACGTCTCTTGGTGACGTAGAAACTACGCACCCCATGTGGAGTCACCTTCGGCAAGCCGAGCGCCTTAGATGCCCGGGGAAGCGCATGGGCGAGGGCGTGGCGATCCAGTGTCCCGATGCCGCCGCGGCCCGGAAAGTAATAGCGGCTGGTCCGATGCCGGGTCCGGAGCCAATAGCGATGGCAGGCGAGCATCTCCCGGAACTCTGGCCCGATGATCACGAACGGATTCACGGGATTCACGCCATTCTTACTGCGGTGGACGGATAGAACGTCGCCGGCGATGTGCCCAGGCTGGCCGGGCTTGGCGTCGGCGCGCATCCTGAGCAGTTCGGAGGTTCGGCCAGCGGTGAACATGGCGAAGAGTAACTGCCAGCCCAAGGCTTCGCTGCGGACGTCATCAAAAAAGTAATCGGCCATGCGATGAATCACGTCGGCCGAGGCTGGCGCTACCTGCCGGGACCTGCGGACGTCGGCATCCCTTCGATACCTGGGGCGACCGGAGCGCACGTAATTGATCTCGAGCTGGCCGGCGGCGACCCCATAACTCAGGACGTTCGAAAAGGTCGTCAACTCGAGGTCGATCGTGCGTTCCCCTGATCCTTTCTTCACGCGCGGCTTTCGCCACTTCGCATACGCGGGCAGGTTCGCCAGTCGGATCGTGGACGCGGCCACTGGTCCGAAGTATTTGACGAGCCAGTCGAGCCGAGCGCGTTCCGGCGCGCAGAATGATTCACTGCGTGGCTCGAGCCTGCGGTTCGGGCAACCCGCGTCTTTGTAGAGATTGGCGAGTTGGAGAAAGGTGCCCGCGTTTAAAGTCCAGGGTTCGCGCGCCCGTTCCTTGAATGCGAATGCGCGCTTCGTGGCCTTGAGCTTGCGCCAGGTCCTTCGGTGATTGATCCATGGCCGAGCCCAGAAGGCCCCTTCGGAGTCGACGTAGACGCCGCCGCCGATGGATTTACGGGTGGGGCTATTTGATACGTTCAACGGCACAAATCAGAACGGCGACACTAATAATCAGCACGCCAAAGCAAAACTGTATCGACGTGTAAATCTGTTGCATGATGTTTTCCGTGCGCCCGGTGCTGTTCACGATGAGTCCCAAGCCGGTGACAATTAAGCCGGTGACAACAAGCGCAATAACAACAGAGCCGACAATGCCCTTAGATACCCTTGCGACTGTTTCGATTTCTCTTTTCGTATTTCGAGCAAGATCAGAAACAATAGGCGGAACAAAATACGGCTTGGGGTCTGGCTTCTCTTTGAGCATGTAAAGTGTGGTTGGTTTGCCACAGTGCGGACAATCAACAACCTGGCCGAGGGTCTTTATATCATCGCTGCCAGTCTGGAAAAATTGCGATCGCTCAAATTCGATGCGTCCGCCGCACTGGCCGCAGTCGGATGTTGCCGTTGTTGCGCCACTCATATGCAGACGATTGTCAGAAAGTTATTCACAATTCACGCTTTCGGATTGCGTTAGTTAAACCTTCTAAGCCTAATCGGCTTAGATGAACCGAGGGCTTCCAAAGGGCACGACTTATTCACATGGACCACCTTTGTCTGACCCGGCAAATCACCATTGGGACAAACTATGAAAAGAGATGCTTTCATCAATCTTTGCTTGCGACTTTATCTTTTAGAGCGTCAAGCCGCGCTTTTGCTTCCGCGAAATCTTTTTCTGCCAAAGAAATCGCGGCGGCGGGATGTTTTAGCCGTATTGCCTCGTTAACAAGGGCCGTTCGTTGTCCGCGGCTTGCTTCCGGGAAAAGCCTCTCGACTAATTCACGGACATCATCATCGGGTTGGAATGTCCAGGTCCGAACGCGCCTTGTCACTTTTTTTGGAGTTTTTTTCATGAGTAGAACACTAATAACCACGGGCTGTTTTACGCTAATTGTCTTACTGGCGCAATCCGTAAAATCCGAAAAGTGTTGACGGTTGTCTTACGTATGTCTTACAACATACGCAATGAAACGGACGACTTGGACGATACAGCCCGCAGATGATGTAAAAAGCCTCGTAGCAAAGGAGATTAATCGGCGGGTCGGACGCAGGGGAAGCAAGAAGGGTGTTCGAACTCAAATCATCAATGAGGCACTTCGCAAGGTCCTATTCTACTTAAACGGCAAACGCGAAGAAAGCAAAGCCGCCTGACCTATGTCCTCACCCATTGCAATCGAATCCGGGATTCCGATGCCTGAAAAGCTCGGCAATCAAAAGTCTGCACTTCGCGTTGCCTTCGAAGCCATGGCGCCGGGGCAGAGCGTGATGATCTCGCGAGCGACCACGCTTCAGACGATTTACGGGACCGCGAAGGCCGCGAAGATCAAAGTCAGCACCCGGCAAATCAACTGCGAGAGCCGCCGCATCTGGAGGGTGTCATGACCGAAGTCCTCACCATCCTCCAGTCCCGCGAATTCCTCTGCGCCTTGGAACACGCGCAACTCAAGGCCGCGAGTCCCTGGCGTGATCGTGACGGCGCCGCGGCTCACTGTTGTTGCTCCGTCAGCGAGATCGACCGGGCGGCGGACGAGGGAGTCATTCCCCGTCATCATCGCGGTAGGACGCCGTTGTTCCGGGTTGATGAATTGGACGACGTGATTTTCCGCGGCGCCTGGAGACCTCGTGAGGAAAAGGAGTCTGCGTGAGACCCATCGAAATCACCGTCCGCAAGTTGAGCCGGAACGTTCGTGCGTCGATGCGCAATTGCGCTTTGAGTTATCGCCTCACGAGAAAGCGTGGCGACGTCGGCTTCATGATCCGCTGGCTTAACCATGCAACAACCTACCGCAGAATCGCTGCGGGATTTTTGGAGGCAGCGTAAATCTATGTGTGAATTCAAATCCGCAATCGTGATGGCCAATGGCGATCTGCTCCACAACCCGTGGACTGATAGTCATGAGGACTTGGTGCGTCTGTTTAAACCCAACGACACGGCAACCACTCGGGATGAGCCTCGCTTTGCCCGCGTCGAATTCAAGCCAGATGAACCCACGGACCTCGCGGATATTTCCAAATACAAACTCAACATCGACGAGCTGCGAAAGCCTGAATGGTTCGATGCCGCAATGGAGGCGAAGACCATCGAGAAACTGAAGCTCATGGTTTCCGGGATGATAATCACGGGCGCAGTCGATTTAATTTGCGGCGGCGTGTTCATCCTCGGTAAAGGCGCGAAAGTGTCTTCGGCAAAAGCCGTGAAAATCGTTGCCATGCTCGCAGATTCCAAGGTCGGCGAGATGTGGGGAAGCTCCAACGTCGGCGAGATGTGGGGAAGTTCCAACGTCGGCGTGATGTGGGGAAGCTCCAAGGTCGGCGTGATGCGGGGAAGTTCCAACGTCGGCGTGATGTGGGGAAGCTCCAAGGTCGGCGTGATGCGGGAAAGCTCCAACGTCGGCGAGATGTGGGGAAGCTCCAACGTCGGCGAGATGCGGGAAAGCTCCAAGGTCGGCGAGATGTGGGAAAGCTCCAAGGTCGGCGAGATGCGGGGAAGCTCCAAGGTCGGCGAGATGCGGGGAAGCTCCAAGGTCGGCGAGATGCGGGACAGCTCCAAGGTCGGCGTGATGCGGGACAGCTCCAAGGTCGGCGAGATGCGGGGAAGCTCCAAGGTCGACAAAGGCACGGACGAAAAACCTAAGGCATGAAAACCCTCGTCACCCTACTCGCAGTTGCATTCCTCACCGCGATCATCTGGCTCGCGATTCACGGCCTCTGGCCTGTCGTCGCTGGCGTCGGAGTCCTTGCCGCGATTCACATCATCGCGATCTGCAAAGTCGCTGCTCGCAAGATGCCGACGCCGGCAGGTTGGACGACGGAAGATCGGAAGAAGCGCAGAGAGATTCTTTGCGGGTCGGCGTTGGTGCTGTTGCTGTCGGCGACGATCGCGCATGGGCAGCCGACGAACCAGTCAGTCGCAATCGGCGGACCAGCGAACATCATAGCCATCTCTCATCATCTTGCTGGGACAAACTATGGTTGGCCTCTCGGTGTCCCCGATCTGCGCGCGGAGCTCTCCACATCGATCGAAACCAATGCCTTTGCGTTTGGCGAGGCGATCGCCTTTATCCCGGCGACTTACATCTATGGGGATCAGCGTCCGACATATTATCCCAAAACCCGCGAGTTCAGTTACTGCGCCAACGTCATATCGAATTACGTCCTAACTCTGACGTTCAGGAGTCAAACCAATCGCATCGTTATCGATTCCCGGAAGCTCGGAACCATTGAAGCCAAAGTCGTGGAGACCGTCACGCTGGCAACCAACCGTGCCGAAGTTCGGACGTTCACACCGGAGAAACCATGAAAATAAAAATCCTGTCATCGTTGGTATTCGTCATTCTGGCGCTGGTTGGTTGTTCACACGAGCCCGAGCCCGCACACATAGAAATAAAATACACCGCACCGCCGCCGGGATTCTCCATTGTCTGCGACACCAACGGACATTTCAGCTACTCCAAGCTACTCGGCGATTCGAAGTTCATCTTTGGCGAGCATTGGGACGACGACGTGTTCGCAACCCGGGAACAAGCACTTGAGAAAGCTTGGCGTCACTATCGGGTCACCCGTATCTCGGGTCTGCCGAAGTCCACTAATAATTTCGTCTGGGACGACTGCGACAAATGACCTCAACACTTTCATTGCGGGGTAGAGCAGCAGTAGTTCGCCAGCCTCATAAGCTGGAGGTCGGTTGTGCAACTCAACCTCCCGCAACCATTCTCGAATCGCGGTGCGCCTGGTGTGACAAGGAAAATGGCGTCAAACCGCAGCCGCATCACACGCACACGATCTGCCCGCGCCACAAGGCCATGATGTTGGTGAGGGCGACGGAAATTAACACAGTCAAGTGATACACAAACTATGGAAATTGAACTCTACTCAAAGATGCAGAACCCCATCGATGCAATTGATAAGATGGGGGAATTCTTCGCGCGTTCTGGCCTCTTTGGCTGCGACAACGTGTGCGCCGGAAAGGTGCTGGCAACCATCTGCATGTCCGAACGGAAGTCGCCTGTTGATCTGCTCCGCACCTATGACATTGTCGAAGGGAAGCTGCGAAAAAAAGCCATGGCAGCATTCGCCGAATTTCGGGCCAAGGGCGGCAAAGTCAAATGGCTGAAGACCGGTGACGATGGCATCGAGGCCAGCGCGGTGTTCAGCTTCGAGGGTCAAGAGGTGCCGCTTACCTTCACAATTGCACAGGCGCAGAAGGCTGGGTTGGTGAAGGCCAAATCTGGATGGGAAAAAAGTCCAGGCAACATGCTGCGCGCCCGGCTGATCTCCAATGCGCTCGGCATGCTCTGTCCTGAACTTTTCGCCGGTGAAGATTACAGCGAGGAACCCGATCGTCCGGCGCCGGCGATCAACATGGCCGCGATTCCAGTTGAAGTGATTTCTGAACGCCAGTCGGCACAACCGATAACCGCGACCGACAACGCGGGGACGGCCGCGGCTGGCGCTCAGATTGTGGTTGAAGCCGGTCCCACGCAATCGGCTCCACCGGTGCCGCAGTCCGCTCCAACCTCCGGCGGCGCGTCTGCCGCAACTGCGGCACCTTCCTTTCCCGCCGGCCCGGCCTACGAGACACCGAAGAATGCCACCAAGCTGGCGCCGCAGATGGTTGAACAGGTCAAGGCCGTGATCGGCGACCACATGACATCAGCCTTCAAGTGGATGGTCGCCAACGGATATCTGACTCAGGATCAGGGTCTCGATTGTCTGACGGAGTCCAGGGCGAAACGGATCCTGAAAAACGCTGAATCATTCATTCGAGCATTGGAGACAGTGAAGTGAGCGCCCTTGTCGTCAGTCATATCGCCGACGTGACTATCAGTGTCGGTGACGACGCGGTTGCCAAGCGCGGGGCGGCGATCGATGAGGCCCGTGAAATCACCGTTGTCGAGGATGACTTCGCGCAGGGTCTCGCCGTTGATGCTCTCAAACAACTCAACTCACTCACGAAATCCGTTGAGCAGTCGCGCACGCAGATTAAGGCTCCGGTGCTGGAGCTCGGACGCAAGATCGATTCCACCGCGAAAGAATTCTCGACGCCGATGGAAATCGAAATCCGAAGGCTCAACGGTCTGGTAACCGCGTATCAGTCCGCGCAACGAAAGAAGTCTGAAGAAATCGAGCGAGCGCGCCAGGCCGAGCTGCGGCGCGTGGAAGACGAGCGGCGTAAAGCCGAGGCTGCCGCCGAAAAAGCCGAACGCGAACGAATGGCGGCGCAAGAGCAAGCCGAGGGCTCATTCATTCCCGATGAGGCGTCCAAAGCTCAGGAGGATGCCGCCAAAGCTGCGGCACAGGCCGAGGCCTCGCGGATCGAACAGGAGCGGCTCAAGCAGGAGCAAATAAAGCTTCAGAGCCAGGTTGCACGAACGCCGGAAAAGGTTTCCGGACTCGTCGTCAAAGAAGTCTGGAAGTTCGAGGTCATCGATTTTCGGCAACTCGCAATAAATCATCCGGGCTTTGTCAGAATGGAAGTCAATGCATCGGCGGTTAACGAGGCGATTCGCGGCGGCATGCGGGACTGCTCCGGAATTCGCATCTACAGCGAGACTCAAACCCAGGTGAGGACCTAATGCCCAATACTTTCGACCAATCAAAATACGAGGACGCCGCCCGCGAGCGGCTTGCCGTCAAGCTGCGGCCGTCGTCGCTGCCGTTCCTCTCGCAATGCCCGTGCTGGGTCAGTGATGAATCACACGGCGGCGACTGGAGGGATTCCGGCAACCTGAGGCATCACGTGCTGTCTTCGATGCTGGATAAACGGCACGGCAATCAGGCCGAGGATTTGCAAATGCTGCCTGAAGAGGAACGCGATGGCGTTCAATGGGCGGCTGACTACATCGATGTCCATGCGCCCGGGCTCGATCATCAATTGCATTGCGAGCGCAGGCTCAAGCTGCTGGACGATAACTTCAACGTCGTCATGGAAGGCACGCCAGACGTTGTCTGCGGGCCTGAACTCTTCGACCTGAAATGGCGGCAACGGGATTACGGGGCACAGATGGCTGCCTACGCGGAGATGATGTTCCAGGAGAACGAATGGCCAGAGGTTCGTGTTCATCTTCTATTCGCGGAATCCAAGCGCGCTGTCACATTTGTTTTCACCCGCGCGGAAGCTATTGCGCTGATCAACTCGATCATTGCCAAGGTGAACGCTCCGGACCGTCAACCCACGCCTTGCGATTACTGCGGCTGGTGCGCGCGCCGTCTGACCTGCCCGGCGTTGCTCGAGCGCGTCAACACGGTTGCGGTGAATCGTGAGGACTGGAAGCTCGAGGGTTATCACGCCAGCGAGATCACCTCCGGGCAGCAAATGGGCAAGGCGCTTAAACTCGCCCGTCAGATCAAAGACTGGTGTGAGGGCGTCGAGCATCATGCCAAGGAAATGGCGGCCAAACAGGGCATGATTCCCGAGGGCTTCAAGATTCAAACCCGACAGGGCAACCGATACATCCCGGACGTCACGCAGGCCTATGCGCGCGCTGGCCTGCCCCAGGAAGAGTTTCTCAAAGCCTGCGAAGTCAAGTTCTCCAGCCTGGTCGAAGCCACGGCGGGCCTGCATGGGATAAAGAAGGCCCAGGCCGAGCGCACGGTTGAGGAGAAGCTCGGCGACGCGATTCAACGCAAATCTTCATCCGTCAGTTTGGTCGTGAACAAAAGTGAATGAAAAACCCCGGCACTGCGAAGTCTGTTTCCGCGACGGCAGCATCAGTTATTCAACCCGGCTGCGCGCGTGGACGTGCTTGCGATGCCATTTCGAGGAACCTATGCCTATCTTCAATGACGCAGAGAACAAGCAGCCGAACGTAATCGTCCCTGATGGCGATTACATTTTTAAAGTCATCGGCTTCGCGACGGCGATCAGCAAGGGCGCGAAGACCGCGGGCTCCGATGTCTTCGATCTCACGCTCGAAATCGAGAACGCACCTGGCACCACGGTTTGGGAAAGTCTGATCGATCACGAGTCCACGGGCTGGAAACTCGACTGCTTCATCAAATCCGCTGGCGTTCAGCTCGACAAAGGCGAGGGCTACAGCTTCATGAAGAGCGAGGCCGCGCAGAAAAAATGGCGCTGGATAAATCCTTTTGGCCTGCGCGGCTGGTGCCGGATCACGAGCGAGGAATATACGGGCGCGCGTGACGGCAAGAAGCACACGAAGAACCGCGTGGCGATTTTCTACACGGACAAGCCGAAGCTCTCCCAGGTTGAGATCGAAGAAGAGAATATCCCGTTCGCATGATCGCCCCGACTCCAGTCCTGCTCAAGCGTTACGCCGAGGAACCTGCGGCAATGTTCGAGATGACCGACGAACAGCATCGCACGCTTGCCGACTTGCTGCACAGCTTGAAAGGCATGGTCATCGTCTCAGGTTACCACTCCCCGCTTTACGACGAACTGTATTCCGACTGGCGATACGAGGAGCGGCGAGCTTTAGCCGACGGCGCCCGTGAGCACACCGAAGTCCTCTGGTTCTCGCCTAATGTGCCGCCGAAGCAATACGCACTTTTCGAAAGGGAGAAACGATGACCGCCATCGAACTTATCAACCAAGCCCGTCGCGATACAGCGGACGCCAATCAACTGCTGATGTCGCCGAACGTGGAGACCTGGGACGATATTCACCCTCTGGTGTTGAAGACGCGCGACAAGCTTCAATCGGCTTTGTGTGCGATTCAACAGCTCGAACGCATTGCCGCCGGTGTGCAGGTTCCAAAGCTCGGAGAATAAATGCCGACCATACGCGACATCAGTGGACAACGTTTCGGCTGTCTCACAGCGGTCCGCATCGCGTGGCATCGCGATCACCGCGTTGCGTGGGAGTGCCGTTGTAGTTGTGGCGCTACTGTAATTCGACGCGGCGACAATCTGATTGCCGTTGAGCATTGCGCCGCCTGCCGTCCGGCCGACAGGCTGAAAACCCATATCCGTCTCAAGCAAGGCGACAGGGGGGGGCTTCATACCAAATACGGCAACCAAACACTTGCCCGCCGTTCGCTGAGCGAGGTCGCCGCAATCCTCGGTTGTTCCCGTCAAGCCGTGCAGCAAGTCGAGCGCACGGCATTGCACAAACTCAGGCTGGCACTGTTGCCGGTGGTAAAGGAACTCAATCCTCAACTCCATGATGAACTATGCAAGTCCGTGATTTAATTAAAGAACTGGAGCGGTTCGATCCGCATGACACGGTAAGATTTGATATTGCGCCCTATAGGTGCCCTGAGTGCGGCGAGAAGTCCTATGCGGCTCACAGCGCTGGTGAGATTGGCCGCGTCGACCGGGTGCAAGGCGACGTCGTGATTGCATCATGATCTACACCCCGCATCCATATCAACACGATTACCTTGACGCCATCCGCGAGGGTTGGAAGTCCTTTCGCAAGCAACTCGTCGTCTCCCCGACGGGCTCCGGTAAGACCTGCATGTTTTCATGGATCACTGGAGAATTCGTGGCGACTGGTATTTGCGTTCTCATCCTGGTCGATCAGGATGAGTTGGTATGGCAGACCATCGAAAAGCTCAAGGAAGTTGTCGACCTCGTTGGCGAGCCTGAGAAGGCCAAATGGCGGGCGAACAAGGATGCGCGGGTCGTCGTCGCCACGGTGCAGAGCATGGCGCGCCGACTGGCTCAATGGCCGGCGGATGCCTTCGGCCTGGTCATCGCCGACGAGGCAGACAAATCCATCGCGCCGCAGTGGCAATCCGTCCTGAATCACTTCGATTCTCACGCGCTGGTCTGCGGATTCACTGCGACCCCGAAGAGGTCTGATGCCCGCAACCTCGGTATCTATTACGACAACCTGATCGAGAAAGAGAATTTGTTCAGCCTGATCGACAAAGGATTCTTATCGCCGATCAAGGTCGCCATGATGCCGATTAAGATCGATCTCTCCGGCTTTGGGTCCGGCAAGGATTACACCGATGACGAAGCCGATGCGGTCATCACGCCGCATCTTGAGGAGATCGCCAAGGCCATTCAGAAGCATGCTTCCTTCCGTCGCACACTCGTCTTTCTGCCGCTGATAAAGACCTGCCAGAAGTTCAGCGAGATCGCCCGCGCGCTGGGGCTCTCGTCTGAATACATTTACGGCGACGACCCGGACCGCGACGACAAGCTGAAGCGTTTCCGCGCCTGGGAATTTGATGTTCTCGCTAACTCGATGCTGCTGACCCGTGGCGTCGATATTCCTGAAATCGATTGCATTGTTCCCTGCAGGGTAACAAGGAGTGTAACTCTTTTTTTTCAGATTTGTGGCAGAGGCACCAGGTTGGCTGAAGGCAAGTCGGAGTGCCTCATCCTTGATTTTCTCTACCAGGCCCAGAGCAAGCTAGTGTGTCGGCCCGCGCATCTCATCTCAAAGACTGACGAAGAGGCCAAGTCTATCACGAAGCTGTCAGAGGAGAAAGCTTTCGCGGTGCCTGGCGACGTCGCGATGTCGCTGCCCATGGATTTGCAGGCGCTAGCCTCTGACGTCACGCATCAACGCGAGGAAGCCCTGCGCAAAAAGCTCGACGCCCAGAAGAACAAAAAAGCAAAGGTCATCAGCGCCGAACAATTCGCGATGGAACACGGGTCCCTGGCACTGGCGGAATACGAGCCCGTGATGAAATGGGAGTCGGATAAAATGTCCGACAAACAGGCCAAGTATTTACAACGCACAGGCATCGATCTCGACACCGTGAAGGGCAAGGGCCATGCATCGAAGTTGCTCGACATCGTCTTCAAGGAAATGCCGTTGAGGTTGGCGAGCCCGGCAACCGTGGCATCGATGCAACGGTCATCGTTCACCCGAGCCGTAGCGGAGTCCGTCGGCATCACGAGTTTCGATCACGTCACGCAGAAGCAGGCCGGGGAATACTTCAGGGCGTTGAAAGGAAGCAAGGAGCAGTTGGTATGAATCAGATCGATCTTGGCACGGTAAAGATTCCCGTCGCTGAATTCGCCGGGCAGGGCAATGCGATCCTCGGCATCCGCGACAGCGGGAAATCCTACACGGCGACCTATTGCGCGGAGCGATTACTGGACGCCGGTATCCCGTTCGTCGCCTTCGATCCGATCGGAGTCTGGCGTTACCTGAAGGTGCCGGGCAAAGGTAAGGGTTACAAGATCGTCGTCGCCGGTGAGAATGCCGACCTGCCGCTGACACCCGACAGTGCCGCAGAGATCGTCCGCTCCGCAATGCGCGAGAATATCCCACTGGTGCTCGATCTTTATTCAATGAAGCTGAGTAAGGCCGACTGGAAAAAGATCGTTGAAACCTCGCTTCGGCTTCTCCTCTATGAAAATAAACAGTGCGGCCTGCGTCACGTATTTATTGAAGAGGCTGCGGAATTCTGCCCGCAGCGTGTCGGACCCGACCAAGGCCGCGTCTACGCCGAGATCGAAAAGCTGGCACGCATGGGCGGCAACGCGAGTCTCGGCTACACGCTGATCAATCAGCGCGGCGAAGAGGTCAACAAGGCTGTGTTGGAATTGTGCGACTGCCTTTTCCTGCATCGGCAGAAAGGTCGTAACTCACTGACCGCACTCGGCAAATGGCTGGACTTCGCTGATGCCACCAAGAGCAAAGAGGTGATTAAAAGCCTGCCGATGCTGCCTCAGGGCAAGCTCTGGGTCTGGTCGCAGGGCTCCGATGAACCTCGCGAGGCCACTGTGCCGGAAAAGAACAGCCTCCATCCAGACCGCAGGCATCCCGAGAAAGCTAAGGGCGCCGTTGCGCTCGACGTGACTGCCTTCGTTGAGAAGATGAAGGGCTCACTCGACAGGCATATTGCAATCGCGAAAGAGAATGACCCCGCGTTGCTGAAGAAGCGCATCAACGAACTCGAACGACAGTTGAAGTCACAGACACCGACCATCCAATTCAAAGAGGTTTCGATTCTAACGGTCGATGACCGGCAGTTGATAAATGAGGCCGTGCGTTTGTGTGAAGATGCTCGGAATGCCTGCGGACTTGAATTGGACAATGTGTGCAGAATAGGCGTTGAGTTGATGAGGATTAAAGAAAAGATTCCGGCACCGCTCCAACAGCCGCGGCAGGTTATGGGTTCCACTTCGTTTCCCGAGGTTGACCGCGCGACGGCCGTCCGCCGACGGGTGCCGGAGTCTTCCAATGGCGATTCATCGCTGGGCCGCTGCGAGCGCGCGATCTTGACCGCGCTGGCGCAATACCCCGACGGTCGCACGACTACCCAAGTCGCAATACTGACCGGCTATTCGGTCGGTAGCGGCGGGTTTAATAACTCACTCAGCAAGTTACGGAGTGCCGGTTTTATCACTCGCGGGCAGGTCGTGCAGATCAGTGACAGCGGGCTGACGGCGCTGGGAGCGTTCGAGCCGTTGCCGACTGGTAAAGAGCTCGCCTTGCATTGGCTGAACAGATTAGCCAAATGCGAGTCAGCGATCCTCGGCGCGCTGATTGAAGTGCACCCGCACGGCTTGACCTCTGAAGCAGTTGCCGAGCGCACGGGTTACCATGCATCCAGTGGCGGCTTCAATAATTCACTATCGCGCCTTCGCACACTGGAACTGATTACGCGCGGCCAGCCGATGAAAGCTTCAGAGGACTTCTTCCAATGAACACCAACAACCCTAATCCTGCGGTGATGCCGTTGAGTGAGGAGAAGTTGCTTGAAGCGTATAGGCTCGCGTTGGCAGCCAACGGCGGAGACGAGTTCTGGAAAATATCGTTGTGCGGCTGTGACTATGAAACCAATCAGGTGCCGTGTAGATACTGCGCGATCCACGTAGGCTTGACGAAGCTCAAGCAGGCACTCGACCGGGAGCGTGAGTTGCGACAGGAGGCGGAAGGAGCAAACAAAGTCGCCAACGCGATCATAGGAGATCAGGCGAACAAGAACGATGAGTTGGTTCGTTCTCTCAACCAACAACTCCACTCCGCGCAGCTATCAGCGGAGGGGATGAAGACGGTGTTGGAGTCGCTTCTTAAAAAGTTGGAAATAGTTCACGCCAATCCGGCGTATCAAGCCGTTTGGATTCTAAGCCAAAATCATTCCGGCCCTTACACCGGGCCTTCTTATGACGAAGAAATGATGAACGCGCACGAAGCCCTCTCCTCCACCCCCGCACCGGATCAGTTCGTGGAAAAGGTTGGAAGATGCACGTGTGAAATTTCAAGGGGGGTAACCAATCTTTGGTTTTGGGAAGTGTTTCCACTGAAGGGTGGTGGCCACACCTCGTTCGGACTTCACCGTTGCGATAACTGCGGGAAAGTCTCCGGGTTTCCTGATTCCAATTTGGACATTGCCCTTGAGTGCGGAACCGAAGAGGCCAAAGCAGCCCTCGCCGCGCAGTTGAACATAAAGGAGGAAGAGAAATGTTCAGCCTAAAGGAAAAGCAGTTCATCGCGGCTGAACTGGAAAAGATACTTCTATCTTTGCACCATCCAGAAATGCCGACTCTGAACCCGTCATTTAGCCTTCACGTTGACGGCAAAGAACCGTGGAGTTGGGCCGACATTAAACCCAACTGGACTTTCAATGACGCGAACCCGCCCGCCGTGAATCCGTTCAACGAAGCGGCGCGAGATATTTTGAAGGGGAAAGCATGAGTAAAGCGTTTTGTCTTCCGGATATGTCAGGCGTTCTTTACAGGACGGGGCTTGAGAATCGTGATTACGACGAAGCGATCGAGGCTATGCGAGACGCAAAGAAGCAACGCGGCAAAGAAGGTTTCGGCTGCACGATCTGTCACGATACTGGCCACACAGCTGAACAATGTCACCATAACCCGCTTGTGATGGCCAGACGCGCTGTTCAATCAACGCGCACATGGCGGTGTTTCCATTGCGGGGAAGTCTTCACTGATCCGGTTAAGGCGGAGGAGCATTTTGGGTTTAGTAGAGCCGGAAGCAAACCCAAGTGTTTTAATAACCGTCCAAAGAAGAGGAGGATGAATCATGTTCGCAATAATGCTTAGAGTTGGTAGATGGAAACTGACCACCAAGGGATTATTCAGGTGGCGGCAACACAGGTCGCGAGGCCCAAAGAAAAACGCTCAGGGAGGAACGGATAAATCACTGACAGGTTCATCCATGGGAGCATGGTTCGATTGGGATCCCATTAGCAAAGGCGATTATCCCTTAGCGACACGTAACAAACTATGACATAATAGCGGGATGAAATATCTACTTCAATACTCTGGCGGAGTTTGCAGCGCATGGGCTGGCGTCCGCGCTATTGAGCAATACGGCGTTGAAAACGTTGATTGGCTCTTTGCTGACGTTCTCATGGAAGACAAAGACCTGCACCGATTCAATGGCGATATTGAGCGCGTGCTTGGCGTCAAAATCACGCGGCTCTGCGAGGGGCGTAATCCGTGGCAGGTATTCCGAGACGAGCACATGATTGGCAATTCGCGGGCGGATATGTGCTCTCGAATCCTAAAGCGGGAGCTTCTCAGAAAGCACATTTTCGGCAACTACATGCCTCTGGATTCCACCATTCTATTCGGTATGGATTTCAGCGAAGCGAACCGGCTGGAAAACATGGCTGGCATCTATGCTCCGTTTGCTGTGGCCGCGCCGATGTTGGCCGCGCCGTTGTGGGACAAGTGCAAGATGCAGTCGGAAATCAAATCCCGGTTCGGGATTGAGCCGCCTCAACTCTACAAGGAGGGATTCCCGCACAACAACTGTGGAGGGTTCTGCGTTAAGGCAGGCCAGGCGCATTTCGCGCACCTGCTGAAAGTGCGCCCGGAAACCTACGCCTACCACGAAGCCGAAGAACAGGCGATGCGTGAGTTTTTAGGCAAAGACGTTGCGATACTACGCGACCGGCGGGGCGGGACGGTCAAGCCGCTTACGCTGCTGGCGTTTCGCGACCGCGTAGCAACTGGCGAGTTTGATAAAAACGAATGGGGCGGATGCGGCTGTGCAACATCTTGAATCTATGAACGATTTACCATTGAACAAATACCCTGATGAACCACACCCAAACGATCAATTTGCTTGGAAAGCGTGGTGGGTTAAAAAGTGTTTCCAGCCAAAGCAACCACTAACGCAAGGTGCGCTCAGGTGGATTCATGATTGCTGGCAAAACACAATGGCAAGGTGGAATATCGCACCATGAAAACCAACAAATCACGATTCTTCAAGCTGCTTCGGAAAGCAAGTCGCCCGTCCGGCCAGCCATCAACTCAAACATCGAAGAAGTCTCGCCGACGTAGCGGTTCGAGTAGCGGAAAGCGAACTCGTTCACGTAAGCCTGCAAATACTTCGGACTGACATGATGATGCGTGCCGTCAATAGACCGTTTCAGTTGCGACCAGAAACCTTCAATGGTGTTGGTGTGACACCGGGCGCGAACGTATTCCTTGCGGGCATGGTTGACGGCTTCGTGACTGAATCCAAGCGGCTTGACGTAGTTGTAGTGATGCGCTTCGTCAGTGTGGATCGTCGCGCCCGGTTCAACCGTCTCGCGGATATGGGCAATGACGTTGGCGGTATTGACCGCGCCAACAACCTTCGCTTGGACACCGCCCCGTCGATTCGCCACGCCAACCACGGCAGTCTTGCCAGCCGCGCCACGGCCACGCTTGCCGGGCCGTTTTCCGCCAACGTAGGTTTCGTCCGCTTCACAGACGCCAGCGAACTTAACAGGCCCGTCCTCCATCAGCTTGCGGATTTCATGAGCCATGCGCCACGCGGTCTTGTAAGTCACGCCAAGCTGCCTTTGCAGTTCAGTAGCGGCCACTCCGTTGCGGCTGGTGGACATGAGGAAAATGGCAAAGAACCACGACACCAGCGAAGTCGTGGACTTGTGAAAGATCGTGCCAGCCGTTGGGTAAACCTGAAAGCCGCACCACGAACAGGAATAGGAGCGGCGTTTCTCAATTGCATAAAAGCAATCCTTCTTCCCGCACTCATCGCACTTGCCGCCGTTCGGCCAGCGCGTAGCAAACAAAAAGTCCAAGCAAGCCCTGTTATCGGGGAACTGGTGTTGGAAGTCCTTTAACGTGTAACTCATGCAAAAACTGTATCAAAATGATTACCTGTCGTCAAGGGATAATCGCGCAAACCAACTGTATCGCTTCATCGTCGGGCCGAACTGCAAACGCTGTCAAGAGATGGCGAAGAACGCCGCAACTCCAGACGGCACCCACCACCCCCACGCCGACGACCTGTGCGCCACTTGCTCTCACCCCGCGCATCATCATGTGCCTGTCTGCTACGCCAAGGGGTGCAGGTGTGAACGGTTTGAAGCCATAAAATGATCTCCCCATCCCAATTCGAAGCCATGCAGGCCCGATGCAACGCGAATCGCCAGACGAGCGAAGGCGACCAGGAACTGGCACGCGAAGCTCGCCAGCCTGAGGTGAAGTTGCATGAGAAGATCATCGCGCATTGCGAGTCTCAATGGCCGCGCTGGAAGTTCATTCACGCGCGCACGGATCGACGTTCGACTATTGCCGTCGGCTGTCAGGACTTCACGATCTTCATGCCCGGCGGAGTGCTCTGTGTGGAATGCAAAAAGGTCGGTGCAGAAAGAAAGGACAATCCCAGTGAATTGTAAGTGCGGTAAAATAATGAACTCGAAATCCGATCGACTTCAACGCGGGTGGAAGCGGTTGGAGGAAGATGTTGTGTGCCCTGACTGTTGGGCATCCGGTTTTGTTTTGAGGAGCATCACATTCCCGATTGTTGGCCCGCTCGATTCCAGTGATTGGCCAGCCTTACGCGATGCGCTGGCTAAGGCCTGGGGTGATTCCACGCGGCTCGCGAATTGGTTGATGACCGAGCAATCCAAGTCCGATCGCGTGCGCCTGCCGACAGATGAAAAACTATGGAAGGCACCAAACCCGTATCAATATCCGCACGCCAGAAATGTTTGCCCGACGATGGCGAGCCAATCCGTCGTGGCTCTCTGCAATCAGGTCCAGCGGAAATATAACGCAATGCGGATTGAGGTTGTGTGGCGCGGCTCAGCATCACTGCCGAGCTTTCGTTATCCAGTTCCATATCCACTCCCGGCGCAATCATGGTCCGCTCGTTGGCTGTCGGAGACTGAGAAGGTTCCGGTTATCAGCGTCCCTATTTCCGGGACACGCTTTGACTTGCGATTGCGTGGCAGCGCTGAATTTTCGCGGCAACTAAAAGCTTTCGACGCGCTGACTACCGGAAAAGCTGTGAAATGTGAGATGGCCATTTACCGAAAGAGCGTGAGTGAATCGCGCCATCGTAACGGAGACGGCCCGCATTCCTGTGTCATGGTTAAGCTGGTCATGTGGTTGCCCGCTGAAACAAAAAAGAGTGGCGATAAGGTTTTGGTATTGCGGCGCCCAGCAGATTCTTTTTGGCGTGCTGAAATACCCAATCGCGATCCCTGGCTGCTTCACTGCGACCATCTTAAGTCATGGATTATCGGGCACGAAAAGCGACTGCAACGCTTTGGAGATGACACGAAATTTGAAAAGCGTTGGCCCGCAACGATTCGAGAGAACATGAATACCCGGCGTGAAGAGGTTGTGCGGCGTCAACACAATCGGCTCGATTCGTTTTCACACAACGCGACGAAGATGCTGGCGGCATTTGCCAGTAGGCAGGGCGTAGCCAAAGTGGTTTATGAAAATATTGACGGCGGGTATCTGCCGTCTTTCCCGTGGTTCAAATTATGCGAATTACTGAAATATAAACTTTGCGAGCGCGGCATTGCGCTCGAAATCATCGAAGGCGCTCGCGAATGATGAGCGACAACAATTTACGGCCACCGATAGGCCGAGCGCGATCCGGCCCCACATGCTTGCCGTGTGGAGGCTCTCGCGAAACGCTGATAAAGCAGCGGGGATATAGGCACTTGTGCCGCAGCCCCCGCAGTCACCAAGCAGAACTGTGGAGACTTCGGGGGTTAGTTTTTTCGCAGCGGTTGCTTTGGTCGGCGCCCGCAGTCACCAAGCAGAACTGTGAGCGCAGCATAAAAAGTAAACAACGAACTCATGAGGTGAAAACGACGACGAGCTGAACCACGGACGGTTGAACCATTACAAGTGCCCTTAATCGACGACAATTTAATTGATTCACTTCGAAGTGCGGACGGCAAGTTCTCGCACTTCGCCCTGTTTTTGCTCGGGGTCATTCCCAGCAATCACGGCCCTGAGCTGCCTGATGAGAGCCAGTGGCGGCCGAAGTTGAATCCGAAGATTTCAACGCGGCATCTGATTGCGATCAAGGCGCAGGTCAGGTGGATGAAGAGGGGAACAAAGAAAGCCGTTACGAGAATTCCCGTAACGCGAATTAGGCCCGCCCTCAAAGCCCTTCGCCGTCTGCGCCGAAAAATCAACACCAAATTCAAAGCCATTCTCGCCATGGTGGATAAGGAGATTGCCTCGTGTGGATAATCCCAAAGCCATTACAGCAGTTGAGTGGTGTTTTGGCTACGGAGGGAATCATCTCGGACTCCGCAGAGTTCTGCCAGGCCTGCGCGTCATCGCTGCTTGTGAGATCGAAGGTTACGCAGTCGCGAATCTGGTCTCAAAAATTGAAGGCGGGCGGCTTTGTGAATTTCCTGTTTGGTCGGACGTTAAAACCTTCCCATGCGAACTCTTTCGAGACCTGGTTGATATCTTTATCGCGAGCTATCCTTGCCAGCCGTTCAGTTCTGCCGGCAGACGAGGCGGTGCCGACGACCCGCGACATCTGTGGCCCTTTGTGCGGCGGGCAATTGAGATTATTCGACCCCGATACGTCTTCCTTGAAAATGTGGAAGGCCACGTCAGCCTCGGACTGCGTGAAGTCCTTACCGAATTGGCTTTGCTCGGATACCGAGTGGAGAACAGCCGTGGCGAACCAACGTGGGGAATATTCTCGGCGGCTGAAGTTGGTGCGCCCCAGAATCGCAAAAGGGTCTTCATCGTCGCCAAAAGACAGGATGCAGAAGGATGCCTGGACGACGCCTTGCGCGAACTGGCTGAACGGTTCAACTCGGGAAGATTTCTGGCCGTCGCTGGTGGAGCAGGTGAATTGGCCGACTCCGGACCTGGCGCCGATGGCACCGAACACCGGCAGCAACAAGGTCAACACCCCGAAGAGCTTCAAGGATGCACTGGACTGGAGAACGCCGGGAGCGATGAGCGAGAATCAGGCCCGAGGGCTCGGCTCTCATCCAGACAAACGGAAGGAGCAGGGTCGACAGATCAACCTCACAGATCAGATGGTGCAGTTCGGGAATTGGAAGACCCCGAAAGCCGACGAGCGGGGGCAGTATCAACGCGACCGCGGCACGAGGGGTCTGGAACGTCCGAACCTGACGGGTCAGGCGAAGGAGTTGGCCAGGCCAACTCCTCGATCGAGCGACTCCGAGAATCGCACAACAAGGAACACACCTTCTCACGGGAAGACCCACGGGAAGACATTGGCGGGCGAAGCGGCGTCGGCCAGGCCGACGCCTCGGAACCGG
>Ga0180090_1000005_pt1 | contig 42679 bp, 64 predicted proteins | sample EasRiv890_16_10D_FD_121787 | JGI IMG/M metagenome (GOLD analysis project Ga0180090, IMG submission 121787) | Soil microbial communities from meander-bound floodplain in the East River, Colorado, USA - East River metaG ERMLT890_16_10D | ecosystem: Environmental > Terrestrial > Soil > Floodplain ...
AACCGTAACCGTCATCGTTACCGTAACCGTAACCGTAACCGTCACCGGAACCGTCACCGGAACCGTCACCGTAACCGGAACCGGAACCGTAACCGTAACCGGAACCGTAACCGTAACCGTAACCGGAACCGGAACCGGAACCGTAACCGTAACCGTAACCGTCACCGTCACCGTAACCGTAACCGGAACCGTCACCGTAACCGTAACCGTAACCGTAACCGGAATCGTCATCGGAACCGGAATCTATGTTTTCCATATAGGAACCTTTATTTTTTAACCGGAACCGTCACCGTAACCGGAATCTATGTTTTCCATATAGGAACCTTTATTTTTTAACCGTAACCGTAACCGTCACCGGAACCGGAACCGTAACCGTAACCGGAACCGGAACCGGAATCGTCATCGGAACCGGAATCGGAATCGTAACCGTCATCGTAACCGTAACCATAACCGGAACCGTCACCGTAACCGTAACCGGAACCGGAACCGTCACCGGAACCGTCACCGGAACCGGAACCGGAACCGGAACCGTAATCTATGCTTTCCACACTGGCACCTCATTAATAGATTTTTCAGCTTGAGGAGTTATTTTAATAATTTCAATAACTCCCAATAGAACTATTTCGTCAACTGGGCAGGGGAATTTGCATTCATTAGGTTTGCTAGTGCCTTCCATTGCTAATTGAGAAAGAGAAGCGGCACCCGCCCAATACCAAATTCGCCTAGCGTGTAGTAGTTCTATTTCATTACCGACCCTAGATTTGATAACACCGACAAAAACACCGGCATTTTGTGTTCTAATTAAGTGCATTTCCATAGTTTTTTACCCTTCTTTGTGAAATTATTTATTTAATTACCTAATTTAACAGAAAATTAAGTAATTAAATAAAGGTACGTACTTGATAAGTTAATAAATAAATCTAAAATTAGTAGTGTCAAGTCAATGCCAACTTTAGATTTATGTTTGGTCAATCCGAACCGAAACTGTAGCAATACCGGACAAACTTACTGTAAGTGTGTCCGGGAGTGCTACAAAGTTGTGTCAGATCGGTACAGTTAGTGGTCAAGGTCTTATAATAACAGTATTGGCAATAGTAAAAAGGGGTAAATACTACTCTAACTTCTAATACCTATACTTTCTTCTTATCTATACTTATAAAAGGAAAAAATAGTAGAAGAAAAGCTATAAGCAACAATAGGGAAATCCCGGTTAGGGTTAGTGGTTTTGGTTCGCCCCCGACGGGGCGAATCTGAGAACCGCACCAGACGGCCTAGGGAACGACACAGTTTACTTGAGACAAGTTTTTATAGCCAAATCGTCTGTTTACCCCAAAACTGGCTTTGTTACAAAACATGGGCCTCTAAATCGTTTTACGTATCGTTTTTTTGTTGGTAGGAAAAATTTCACTTCATTTGGGACGAAGGCCCTTTTCATTTTGAATTGAAGTGAAATTTTTGTTTTGTTTGGTATTTAGTACCGTTTTTTATGAGCCATTCATCGGCCCATACAGAATTACTGAAGAACCTACGATACGTTTTTTCTTGAATGAAATTCCCTTCTCTATGTGGTGTTAATTTTTTTCTTATGTTGTCTGGCATTGCTGTTGGAATCCACCACTCCGGTATATTCTCTTTCAGACTGTTACTGTGTACTCCAGTGTATTCCTTCATAAATTTAATGTATGAAGGAACTAACATAGCAGACATTTTTTGTCTGCTATGTCTAGGAAAATTGTTTGGTCTTTTCATCCCCAAAGGCTCCATACTAGGAATAAAATTATAAAGAATAAAATTACTCCTAGGTATTCCAATAATTGTTTTATCATTGCACAACCCTTTTTTAGATTCCCTCAAGTGTCCACACTGTCACATTACGCCACCTTTACGCTTGTGGCATTTTCTTCCTTGAGGGATTTGCGTAGTTGCTTTGGAACGAAAGTATCCCGTCCCTCTATCTTGCGGAATTCTTTTGTGATGGTCTTGCGGTTGGGTAGCAATCCCAATAACGCATAGGCACCACGAATGAAGCTATACTTGTCGATGCCCAATGCTATCCATCCTGGTTCACTAGGGATATTTAGTCCCTTGCCAGTACCATTGTCAATCATTAGAGCGAATTCGGCAATCATCTTGACAATTGCTCCGTCAGAGACGGTTGCAAGATAATTGACGAATCCTTCAAATGTCAAGTCGATTTTGTCCGACTTGTCGTCAAGGTATGCTTGTGCAAAACCTTGAAACAATTTGAATGCACCAATTGCACTTTTATCATTCGAGACTCGGTTTACCAAGTCATAGAATGTTTCAGTGAATGCTTGTTGTGCATCTTGACCGTTGATTCCGATGTTTTCGGATAGGTCATATTCCTGGAATGCCAGTTTGATTTCAGTTTGTACCATGCTCATTTAGATTCTCCTTACCAAAATTGGTGAGGGAATCTAAAAAAGGATTATGTTTGTCCTAGCCTATGATCGGAGACTGTCATTCGATTTATACTGGCGGACAGTATAATTTTTTAATACAGCTAGTACAATCTAGGAACTGTCAGAACCTTGACAGTCTTCGATCATAGGCTATGACTAGGAATTATAGCTAGACTTTCTATTTCGCACCATTACCATACACTCAATAGAGTGTATTGTAGTGCTAAGTCTTATCATCTAGCTTAGGGGTACACCCTCAGATTAACAGCATAAACCTACTGTTAATCCTATAATCGCGTCACTAATGTAGTGACTAGGCTACTGAATACACTCAGCTTTACGCACGCGATTACTGGCTATTCGTATGCTATCGTTCTGTGCGGGACGGGTAGCCAACCCACCATTCCATTTCTGGAAACCGCGATAGCAATTGATAGAATAGCAAAGCCTATACCAGTAATAATTGCTCTAATTTTTGTTCTAATTTTGGTAAAAACTGGGTAATATTGCCCAATGTAGGGACTATTACCCAATTTTGGTATGACATTTTGTCTGGTACGACAATGTCGTAGCGACAAATTGCTTGGGTAATATTCCCCAATGTGGGTTAAAGCGGTACGTTATACAATTTCACTAAGATTATTCCATTTTTACTTGACATTGAGCCTCCGATGATGTATACTTTAATAGAGGTTTGTTGTGTCAGTATTGGGACAGTTAAGGATTGCAGTATTAGTTGAATTGAATTTTAATTTTAATCTTTGTTGTTTGAAGCATAGCTTCAATAAACCTTTTAGAGTAATACTCTAATTTAGGTCATGGGGGAGATATTGCTTCAATTTTTTGCGCATTTTTTCAAGTCTGACTTGATTCAATTTTTAATTGACTTTTTAACGTGAAACTGTAAGCGACCTAGGACGGGTGAAGCACGGCTTTCAGTTTAGAAGTAAGGCTGTAGTGTTGCAGTGAGACTTCCAAAATGTGATTGTGACTTGAGACTCCCAGATTTTGGCGGGGAAGAACCCCAACACAATAAGGTCAATAGAAATTTTGAATAAAAATATTTTTATGAAAATAAGGTCAATAGAAATTTTGAATAAAAATATTTTTATGAAAATAAGGCCAATAGAAATTTTGAATAAAAAATTATGAATAAAAATATTTTTAATTTAGGTTTAAGTTTATTTTTATTACAAATAAATTGTTTCTTTCCAGTTAATGGTGCTAGAATGGGAGGTTGGGAAGGAGACCCAAAGGTAGAGATTGAAAAAAAAGGAGCCGATTGGTCTTTTTCTTCTGGTACTAATTTTGGTGGTGAAGCAGAAGTAGTTGGTAATGCTGATGGTTCTTATGCTTTTAAAGTTAAAAAATTTAGTAGTAACGCTGGTGATGTAACTAAAGAACAAGGTGATCGTGCATTGAATGCTGGTTTAGTAGAAATGCATAAAATTCAAAGTGAAAGAGAAACTCACTTTTGGAATTTTGCAGAAAGGGTTGCTGAAGTAGCTCTTCCAATTTTATTGGCCCCAAAACCAATCCCTCCAGGCAATAATAATAATAACAATGGTGGTGAACCTGCATGGTTAAAGTGGATTATGTTGAATCTACCTGGTCCACCACCACCGCAATAGGCGGATAAATTCTTGAAAGGGGATTTAATGAGTTGGAGTAATTTAACTAAGGATAGTGGTGCTGCTGTAATTGGATCGCCGATAGGAGGTGAAGCTCCTTTTCTTGTTGGACCTGTTGATTATAGTTTAGGTAATTTTACTGTCCCTCTGCAATCAAATAATAACCCTAGTACTATTGGTATGTGTTTGGCATTTATTCAAGGTGACTTAGGTTCTACTAGTCCCTTTGCTTCTTTAACCAGTATGCCAGAATGTTTAGCTGTTCCTGGTATTAAGAAGTTATCGGTACCGGTGGGTCCGGGTGAAATTTATGCTTTTAATGATCCTGTGGTTGGATATGTTGCTGATGCCCCCATTCACTGGGTAGCTGCAACTTTTACCGACCCGAATGATGTTGGTGGCTTTTTTGCTCCACAAAACTTTGGTCGACCCCAGCCGGAGATGTTTAGGGCACCCCAGCAGCAGTACTCCCAGCCCCAGCAGGGAGGTCAGTATCGGTCACAGACCCAGCCCCAGCAGTATCGGCAACCCTATAGGGCACGCTAATGTTCTCAGAATTATCAAAAGGTACAGGAATCTTGAAAGAAAAAAATAATTGTGACTGTTTAAAATTACAAATTATTTTGGAACTCTTAAGATTCCAAACTGAGTTACTGAAATTTTTAAATGAAAAATAAATATTTTTTAATTTTAGTACTACCAGTATTAATTATTTTAACTAACTGTATAGTTAATAAAAATACTACAAAAATAACTGTACAAAAAGAATCCATAAATTCCACGGAGAAAGTCCAAGTTTACCTAGGGACTTGGCAGACCACTGATGTATATGTTCTATCTTTCCTTACCGGGGACCCCTCCATTCCTAGGATGGAGGGGTCTTCTATATATGGAAATGCTGGTGATGTATTTACTTTTGAAGTTAATACTAGAAGACACCAGTTAAAAAGATATTTAGAAAACTGTATGGATAGTGATTTAAACAAGGATAATAAACTAGACCTAAAAGACCTAGCTTTAATACAGAGGTAGCCGAAGGTATGTTCTTAGAAATTATAATTACTTTAACTGTCATTGGGTTTCTATTATATTTAATTAATACTTATATACCAATGCAATCAACAATGAAGACTATTTTAAATGTATTTGTGTCTATTGCAGTAGTCTTATGGTTATTAGATTATACTGGGTATTGGAATATATTTCCAGATATATCTGTTAGAAAATAGAATGTCCAGTAATTCTAGCATATCTGCTCACGATTATAATACTGAACAAGATTTCTCTTTAGTTAATAAACTAATGAGAACTCCAAGGTATTCTATTCCTGAGCATCTTCGTAATAAAATAATGGCTAGTGTTGAGACTGCTTTAGATGATCCTGAAGCTCCCCACTCACAAAAATTAGCTGCTGCTAGAGTTGCTCTTGAAGCTGATAAAGTTAATTTAGAACTTCTGAAACTAGCCCTTCCCAAAAAAGTCCACCACTTTGATATTAAAGCTGCTAGTAATGAAGAATTATTAGAAGCTATTAAAGAAACTCAGAAGCTATTACCAATGGTCCCAAGAATTATAGATCAATCTTAAAAGATTTATATGAATCCTATTGATTCTTTAATTAAAGAAGTAGAGACTCTTAGGACTAAATTAAAAGAGACTAGTTTAGATTTTGTCCCAACAAATGATTTAATTACTGAATTACAGAATAGAACTAAAACTAGTATAATGATTTTTACTAGAATAGAACATGATAATCATACATTTACTTATATGTTCCATGAGGGTAGTTTAGGTGAAGTTATGGGTTTAGTTAATTATGCAGATTTAAGAATTAAAACTCGGTTAATAAAAGATTTTAGCACTGAATGATATTGAATAGTGATCAATTCGTCCAAGCAGTAAATGAGTTTAAGTCTCGTCAAGAACATCCTCTATATACATTTATCCCAACTAATAAACCTTTACATAACCAATTACAATTTTTAAAAGCAACTACTCGATACCGTTTGCTTTTCGGAGGGAATCAAAGTGGCAAAAGTATGTGTGCTTCCTATGACTTAGCTTGTTTTGCAACTGGTAAGCATCCTTATGTACCTATAGAAAAAATACCCAAAGGAACTATTAAGATATGGGTAATCTCTGCTGAGTATGTAACAATTAAAACTGGTATCTATAGGCATTTAAAAAGTTTTATACCAGAATGGGAAATACAAAAAGTAGGTCCAAATGTCCAGGGCCATATGCTCCCATCATTTTTAATTATTAAACGACATTCCTCTATGGAAATTAAAGGAAAACCAGCATATGCTGAAATCAGTTTTATGTCGGCTAAGGGAGATCAGAGAGAGAAATTTCAAGCAGAAGCTGTTGACTTTTTCTACATTGATGAAGAAATTGAAGAAAAGATTATTGAGGAACTCGAAGCTAGAACTTTAATTACTGGTGGTAGATTCACAATTTCAGCAACATTAGCTGAATCTTATGATTGGATTTTAGAACTTGAAAGAAAAGGCGAAGAAGGCGATCCTGGTGTTTCCCTTACTAGATTATCTACTCAAGAAAATCCGTATGTTCATAAAGAGACATTAGAGTTCTTTAAAAATAAATGGAGTGATGAAGCTCAAGAATACCGTATATTAGGTAAGTCTAAACGTAGTACTGGTTTAGTTTATAAAGATTTTGATGACAATATCCATAGAGTTAATTCTTTTCCTATACCTAAAGAGTGGCCTAAGTTTTGTGCTATTGATCCTGGTATAAGAATATGTGCGGTCCTATGGATAGCTATTGATCCAGGGGACCATGCGTATGCTTATAGAGAACTTTATTTTTCTAATGAACCTCTATATCGTATTGCAATGGAAATTAAAAAATGTGAACGATGGCATTTTAATGAACACTTAAGTAGTATATTTAAACATTTTGTTTGGGAAGAAACTGATGATAGTGAAATAATTGTTACTCGTGTTATTGATGATAAAAAGAATAGTCGATTAATTACTGGTGACCAAGGGGTAATGGATCAGTTAGCAAGTAAGTATGGTATTATGTCTGTACCTGCTGATAAATCTATGGCTCCAGGGTTAGAAGATGTTAGATTCTGGTTACAAAATAAAGCTGACAATAAACCAGGATTTATGGTCTTTGACCATTTAATTAATTTTTATAATGAATTAAAATCTTATCGTATTAGAGATAAAGCTTATCGTAAAAACCAAAATGATCCTGTTGATATTCCTATTAAAAAGAGAGATCACTTAATGGACTGTTGGCGTTATTTAGCTAGGGAGAATCCTAAATACTCAGATAGAATAAATACTCCTGGTTATATAGCAAATAATGTTAAGAAAACTTCTGAGTTAATCCGGGAAAGGAAAGAGAGAAAAGAATATGAACGATCAGAAATTGCTCAACTCCTTGGTGATTGGTAAACGAGTATTATTTAATTATGGTGAACGATATGTTCCAGCTATAATTGAAGAAATATTTGCTGAAAATATCTATGGAGTAAGCTATCTAATCCGTGGCGAGTGGAATTACGTCCAAGCTGTGTATGGAAAAGATACATATACTATTAAGGATTATCCAAAAGAATATACTTCAATGGGACCAGCTAAAGTAGGTGCTTTATGAAAAAGCCTGAAATAGTAGTATGTGTCTGTTCGCTTGGATTATATAAAAAAGATAATATTATATCTTTATTTAATATTATTCCTAAATTAAGTGGTGGTATTTTAATTACTGAATGTTCATTACTTCCTATGTCTCGTAACTATACTATTAGACATGCACTAAGAATTCATCCTGATCTTACTCATATTTTATTTGTAGATGATGATATGTGTAATTTTGATACATGGCATATTGAGAAATTAGTAGAACAAGATAAAGATATTATTTCTGCATTTATGACTATGAGGAACCCTCCTTATGCAGTTGTATCTGCTTTTGAAGATAATACCAAAATTATTGAATATTTAAATAATAAAGAAACTGTTGGAGTCCATCATACTGGTATGGCTTTTACTTTAATTAAACGTGAAGTAATTGATGCTTTAGCTGAACAGACTTCTGAAGGTCCAATTTGGTTTACAATGGACCGACCACCACGAAATAGTTTTAATGATGAAATAGAAGAGTTTGTTAATACTAATTTAAATAGACCTAATAAAAATATAGAAAATTTAGTTAGAGATGCTATAGCTTTTGGTCAAACTTCTAATTTAGGCTCTGATATTATTGGTGAAGATATTCAATTTTGTCATAAAGCTAGAATGTTGGATTTTAAAGTTTATGTTAATTGTGAAGTTATTATTGGGCATCTTGGTAATGTAGCTCATGATATTAATACTCAAATAGAATATAAACAAATTCAGAGTATTAAAAAAGGTGAGAAAGTACTGGTGGATGTATGACCAGTACTGAAATAGTTTTACTTGGTTTATTGCTTCTTTTGGTATGTATTTTTGCTATTGCATTAAATGTATTTACTAAAGAACTTTTTAGATTATTAAATCAATATGCTGATTTATCAGTTCAATTAATGAATAGAATTTCTGATATACATTCTCAAATACAATTAAATTATAGAGAAAATCATAATCATAGAACCCCAACAATAGAGGATACATTAGAAAAAGAAGAAGAAGAACAGTATAATTATCCTGAAGTAACTGGCGGACAGCTATGAATTTATTTGAAATGAAAAAGGGCAAGAAGCCCTCTATCATTGATTTTGTTAATAATAAGTTCATGGCTAACCGAGCTAACATGAACATGATGTATCGTTCATGGATGTTGAATTTAGCTTGGATTCGTGGTTATCAAAATGTTGATTATGATTATGTAAATAAAACTTTTATTAAAAATAAACGCGATCCTTGGAGACCACGTTTAATTTCTAATTTAATGTTACCATTGGTTCGTAAATTAATTGCGAACTTAACATATATCCATCCTATATGGGATGTTATACCTGCTACTTCTGATGAAGAAGATATTCAGATTTCTAATGTATCTACTAAAATTGCTAGATATATTTGGGAACATACTGATATGTCTCTTAAGTTAGTTAGACTTTTGGGCTGGCAGTGTGCTTGTGGTAATGCTTTTTTTAAGGTTGGTTGGGATGCTACTGTTGGTGATGAAATTGAAATTGAAGCTAAACATTTAGAACAAGAATTATTACAACAAGTAATGGAAATGATGGGTATTGGACAGACACCTGAAAAAATTAAAGTTAATGAAGGTGATGTGTTCATTGAACCAATATCTCCATTTAATGTAATCTTTGATGATGTATCTGTAGTTCAAGATTCTGATTGGATTATTGAATCTAATATTAGAAGTCTTGATTGGGTTACTGAAAAGTTTGGTAATAAATATAAAGGCTTACCACAAACTGATGAGCATTCAATTTTAATTTTTCCAGCTATTTATAATGATAATCAGAAACCAAGTGGTTCTAGAAAAGGTGTATTAGTTCATGAATTATTTATTAAACGAAAATCTAAAATGTTCCCAAAGGGATTACATGCAATCATTGCTGGTGGTGAACATGTTATTACACCACAGGATAATCCTTTTGAACATGGACAAATTCCTTATTCTCACTTTTTAGAAATTTATGATCCTAGTTCTCTTTGGGGAACTAGTATTGCTGAACAAGTTCGACCAAATCAAGCTGAGTATAATAAGATTCGTTCTGGTGTAATTGAACAAGTCAATATGATGAGTCAATTACAATGGTTGAATCCTAAGCAAAGTGAAGTTACTGAATTTACTAATAAACCTGGACAAGTTTATAATTATAAATATCCATATAAACCTGAACAACAACAACCAAAACCATTACCAGCATATATTGAACGATCATTAGATCGTATTAGAATGGATATTCAGGATACTGCTAGTAGCCATGATGTATCTGAGGGTAAGAATGCTCCTGGAGTTAGGGCTGGTAAAACTGTTTTGGCTTTGCAAGATGCAGATGATTCGGTAATTGGACCAGTATTATTGTGGTTTGATGACCGATTGTCATATACAGGTAGATTAGCATTACAAACTTTTTCACAGTTTACAACTGCTGAAAAAGTATTAAATATTACTGGTGATTTTAATCAATTAGAAACTATTAATTTTATTGGTTCAATGGTTAAAGGTAAAAATAAAGGTGATTATTTTAATGTTCGTGTAAAAACTTATGGACGCCAAATGATGTCTCGATCTGGTCGAGAGAGTTTGGCGTCAATGTTAATTCAAAATCAAGTATTAAATCCTGTAACTGATAAAGAAAAAATTCTTCGTATTTTAGGAACTGCTGATTTAATTAGTGTATATGATGAGAATGCTGCTGATGTTACTAGACAATATAAAGAAATTGAAGATATGATTACTGGTCAACCAGTTCCTGTTACTCTTGGTCAAAATCATGTGGTACATAAAGATACTATTAAAAAATATATTTCTTCAAGTAAATGGGATAAATTACAACCTGAACAAAAACAAATTGTTATTCAACATTTACAAGCTCATATGCAACAAGAAGTACAAGAAGCTGTATTCCCACAATTATATAGTAGTCAGTTAATAGCAATGACACAACCACAACCGCCCCCCACCACAGGGGGTAGTAGTGGAGGGAGTAAACAATAATGGCAGAAGAAACAACTGGTGCTGTGGCAACGCCACCAGCACCAACGGAAACACCCCCCGCTAATGCGGGGAATAGTACACCTACTCCAGAAGGTGAAGTGTTTATACCTTTACAAGTAGATGATGAAGTTTTTAATTTAAAACCCAGAGAATACCAGCAGTTAGCTGAATTCGGTTATCGAGCATTAAAAGAAAAATCTAATCCTAAACCTGATACTTCTGTTACAAATAATGAACCTAAAGAACCTACTGTTGCTGAATTACAAGCTGAATTTAGAGAATTACAAAATGGTTTAAAACATAAAGAAGAATTAGGTAATATTTATAATGAACTTAATCGTGTTTCCCAATCTAATGAATTAACTAAGACTAATGAAAAATTACATCAAAGTATTTCTGTTGAAACTTTAGCTAAAGTTAATTTCAATCCACGATTGAATGTTGCTGATACTTATAATGCTGTTTTAAAAGAACGATTAGATTTATTAAATAGTCTGAAAAATGATGGTAATGATCGTGATAATGCTAGAACAAAAGCTAATGCTTTAGTTAATGGTTCTATTCGTGGTGGTGGTAATCAATCTATTATTGATGCCTCAAAGAAATTTTCTCCAGAAGACATCCGTAGTGGTGCTTCAAAGCGAGCGTTAGAAGATTTTCTTAGGAAAGTTTCTGTAGATTAAATAGGAGTTACAATGCCTGGATTAGCTGCACCTGATTTTGCTAATGCAATGAAGACCTATTATTTAGGTCCATTAAATCAACAAGTTGCTAAAGCTACTGTTTTATTAGATCGTTTACAAAAAAATTCTGAATATGTTTCTGGTAACTTTTCATATATTCCATTAATTTCTGGACGAAATCCTGGTGTTGGTTCCCGTCAAGATGCTAGTGGTTCTGGACCGACTTTACCTGATTCTGGTCGTCAAGGCTATAATAAGGCAACTTTTCCAATGACCTATCATTATGGTCGTGGTCAAGTTTCTGGTCCTGTGATGAGGGCCTCTAAGAATCAACAAGGTGCTTTTGCTCAAGCCTTGGATGTTGAAATGCAAGGTTTGATGGAATCGTTGCCGGAAGATTTAAACCGACAACTTTGGTCTTATGGGCATGGTCGTACTGGTACTTTAGCTGTTAATGGTGGTTCTACTTCGACTACATTTTCACTTTCATCTGCTTCATTTTTTAATGCAAAGATTGGTGATCGTGTTCACTTTGCCACTATTGCTGCTGGTGCTTCTCCTGCTCCATCAGTAGGAACTACTATTACTGCTATTACTCGTGATTCTACTTCTACTCTACATGTTATTACTTTAGCTGCTGCCCCTGGTCGTGCTGTAACCGCTGGGACTGATACATTATATTATGGTTCTAAGGCTGCTGGTATTACTGTAGATATTGATACTTCTCGTGCTAATGAAATGTATGGTATTCCTGCTGCTATTTCTGGTGAAAATAATTTAGCTAATGAAGAAGCTATCCCTGTTGCTGGTACTGTTCCTGTTGCTGATGAATTTGTGAATGGTGCATTACAGTTTGGTGCTATTGATCGTACTACTAATGCCTTTTGGAAATCTCAGTGGTTACAGAATCCTGTTGCTGCTGGAACTAATCGTCCATTGACTAATGCTGTTATGCAACATGCTTATTTATCTGCTGTTAATATTGGTGGTGCTAATCCAAAAAATATTGAAGTTTATACTAATCCAGGTATTTGGATGACTCTTGGTTTACTTCATATTGGTGATCGCCGATATTCTGATTATCAAGAGACTCTTGAAGCTGGTTGGGTTTTCTTAAAATATAATGGTATTAAAGTATTTTATGATCGTGATGCTATTCGTGATGTTATGTTCTGGATTGATATGACTACTCTTCTTTTACTTAGTCAATCTGAATATGAATTAATGGATGAAGATGGTAAGGTATTAAATCGAGTTGTTGATCGTGATGCTTATGAATTTACTCTTTATAAGGATATTCAATTAGGTGCTAAGAATTGTGCTAAGAATGTTCGTTTAGATGATATTCAGTCTGCTGCTAATATTGAGGCTACTGTCTAATGATTAATGATCATCAAATAGAATGGATTAGGTGTAGAAAGTATTATAGTGTCTTTGAGTTACATAACTTAGCAGAAGCAGCTGGAGTTTTAAGAGCGAGTGCAGATGCTACACAACTTCCTACAATTTTAAGTGCTGCTAATGGTTTAGCTGGTTTGGCACTTGCTACTGGTGATAACTATGATTCTGCTATTAATATTCCTTATGATTTAGACCCACAATATCCTGTTGGATTTAGGTGGTTTTATACTGCTGAAGTTACTGCTGATGCTACATTAACTACTGTTATATTAACAATGTTAGCTAATGTTCGATTATTAAATGCTCAATTATTAGTTGCGTCTACTGCTCTTGATACTGTATTAGGTACACAGACTTATGGGCCTTCTACTGCTGGTGTTTTAGATAATCAATTATCTAGAACTTCTCGTGGCATTAGAACTACTCTAGCTATGAGTCGAGCACAAATTGAAGCTGGTGCAATGTTAGTTATGCGTTTAACACCATCTTCATTTGTTAATATTGTTGCTGCTTCATTAATTATTTTAGGGCTTGAAATTGATTATTGCCCTATTCGTTGTGTTGGTTTTGGTAAAGAAACTGATGCCCCGTTGGCTTCTGCTGGATTCTGATTTATGATTAAGGATTATCAAATAATGTGGCGGAGACAGTGTAAATTTTATTCACCTTTAGAACTTAGTTCATTTTATCCCATTGCAATTAATGAAGGTGGGGCTGGTACTTATGGTGCTGGCCGAATAATGCAAAATGTTTCTGAATCAACTATTCATTATAGTTCTGTTAATGCTGGGTATTGTGGTGCTCAGTTTACTGATTTGGATAAACCTTTATTAGGTATCCTTCAATTACCTAGACATGTTGATACTAATTTTCCTATTAGATTAAAAGTTAATTGGACTGGTAATAATTCAGGTGCTATTACAACTGGTGTTCTTTGGACTGTATTATATGATTTAATCAAAAAAGATGTAGCTATTAATAATGCACCTAGTACTCCTTTATCAACTCCTATTGTGGCTTCTTTGGGGAATTTACCTTGGTCCTATAGTTGGAGTGATTATGGGGTTATTAGTAATCTGGGATTGACTAATCAAGAATTAGATGATGGGGCTAATTTAGTTGTTCAAATTAATAATACTTTAGTTGATGCTAATATTAGTAGTTTAATTTTCTTAGGTATTGAAATAGATTATCTGCCTATTATGTGTTTACTTGAATCTGATTTTATTGCTGGTCGTGGTGAAAAATATGATCCCGCTTTCGTGGGGCCATCATGATTATAACAGAAGAAAAACGAGCAGAGTTATATAAATTTAATCTTAAAGATTGTTTACCTGAAAGTATTCAAACTGTTCTTACTAGATATGATAAAGATTTAACTGCTCTATGGAATGAAGACGATACTCAGTGGGAATTTTATCGAATTAAAAATAAAGGTATAACTAAATCTGAAGATTTATTACATTGGCAAATTTCTGCCCCTACTAAAAGTAAATTAATTACTGTTGGTATTATTGATTGGTTAAAAAAATATGATACTAATTATCAAGGATATCTATCACAAGATCAAATGAAAAATAATTGGAAAAGACAATTTAGAAAAACTGCTTCTAAATCAAAAGAAGATCATAATAAAGCTATTGAGGATATTAAGTATGGTTGGAAGGATGGTAGCCATAAGTTTGGTACTAATAGGGTACAAATTAGTGTCCCTATTACAATCGGTATTAATCAAAAAACAGGGAAGAAAGTCTATGCCGTGAAAAAGAAAAGAGAGTTATTAATAGATGGCAACATCAATACTGTTTAAACCTGAGTTAGGTTTACCATTAAATCCTGGTGGTGAATCTCCCATACAGAATGCTGCTATGGGAGAAGATGGTCATTTATGGAAAATTTATAGAGTAGCAGCAGATGGTGTTATTCCTACTGGTCTTGTAACTTTAGCTGATGGTACTGGATTTTATAGTGATAATCCAAGTGATAACACTGATGGTTCTATTGATGTCTCTAATTGTAGTGGTGTTAGTTTTGCTATTAATGCCCATTTAGTTGCTCTTACTTTTGTAGATATTATATTAAAATTTTGTGATCGTGCTGGTCAATTTGATTTTTGGCAAACAATTTTCGATGGTGCTCTTGTTGGTTCTGATTATATTTATACTCCTAGATTATCTTTTTATAGAATATTAGCTGCTAATACAGATGAAGACCTTATATTTAGTGTTCCTGTTCCTAATGCTAAGTTTATGAGAATATTTATTCAAGGTTCTGGTGTTAATACAAATTCAAATATAGTTATAAAATTTGCTAGAGGGTGGCTCGATAATTTAGGAGTATTTACGGTATGACAATATTATTTAAACCTGAATTAGGGCTACCTATGAATCCTGGTGGTAATGCCTGTATTCAGAATGCTGCATTAGGTGAAGAAGGTCATCAATGGAAAATTTATAGACATATAACTAGCGGTGATTTTGATGATGCTCCTGGTATTGCTGTAGATGATGTTTTATTTACAACTGAAGGATTTATTGAAGGTGAAGAATCTGATGGTGCTGGATTAATTGATGTTTCTAATGTGGCTTCAGTTAGTTTGGCTGTACTTGTTAATTATGCTGGTTATACTGATATAGATATTATTTTAAAATTTTGTGACCTTACACAACCTGCTCCATTTGTAGAGTATCAACAGACTGCTTTAGTTAGAACTATTACAACTAATGTTCAGCTGGATGTTAGACCAGTTATTATTAGAATGCCTATAAGTTTAGATAATATGCCTATTATTTTTACTGTTCCTGTTTATAATGCTAAGTTTATGAGAATTTTTATTAATGGTAATGCCCCTGGCACCCCTGATCCTGGACGTTATGCTATTATTTTAGTTGGACGTGGCTGGCAACATGGTTCTGGAATAATATCTGTATAAATTTATATGTTAAGATTTAATAAAACTTTACATTCTGGTGTTATCCCAATTAATAATTCTTATATTTCTCCTGGTAGAAATGTTTCTAGTTCTGCTGTGATTACTGGTAATACTTTATTTTATGCACCTATTAGAATTTCTACATATTGTAGAATTATTGAAATGGGTGTTGATGTAACATCCATTGCTACTTTTGCACAAAAAATGGTTATTGGTATTTATGAATTTGATATATTAACTGGAGACCCTAGTACTCTTATTGGTCAAACTTCTGAAATTGATTTAGGTACTGTTGGTGTTGGGCTTAAGTCACAGCCTATTGCTCTTGATCTTGATCCTGGTGTTTATTATATTGTATCTCATTGTGAGGATGGTTCGGTAAGAGCAACTCTTAGAACTTTTAGTGCTGTGGACTATGCAACATATCCATTGGCTGCTGCTACTGGTACATCAAATGTTATTGGTAGAAGTGTCGTAAGTGCATACTCTGCTACTTTGCCTAATCCTGCTCCACCAAGTACTACAAATATTACAGGAACTATGGTTAATACTAAGTTAAAGGTACAGGCTAGGTGACCTGATGATAAAGTCAGAGATGACAACTTTGTTGCAATTGAATCTTAATGACCAAAGAGGTGGTAGATTTACTGCTGAAGTTTGTAGACTACTTTTGAACTCTGCATTTAAAGATGTTTGGTCAGATTTAATTGCTAAACAAAAATATTTTGCTAGAGTTTCTTTAGATGTTACTTTTATTTCTGGTAGCCAAGAAGTTGATTTAGTTGATAATTTACAAAAAATTATTTTAGTTCAAGATGTAGATCAAATCCCTATTCCTGTATATGATGAATTTAAAAGTAAAAAATCAGAAGTTGCTTCTGTTTATTTAATTAATGTTAAGAAAACTTTACCTAATACAATTCGTAAAAAGTTAGGTTGGTATAGATTACCTAGTTCTTCTTTTACACTTACTGTTATTTATGTTCCTACTATTTCTCAGTTTCAACCTGATGGTCTGAATTCTGATATGATAGAAGAAATACCAGAGGAATATCATAATGTAGTTGTATCTTGGGCTACGGTACTTGCCTTGGGAACTGATGAATCGGCAGTAAATTATTGGACTGGTATTTATCAGAAACAAATTGGTGAAATACAAGAAAGTAGTTTTCCAGAAGAAGTAGTAGATTATTATTATGGTTATTAACTATGCAGGTTACTAAGTTTACTGGTTATTCTTCTGTTAGAAGTGGAATTACTAAAGACATTAGTAAGTCTAGTAAACTTATTAATCTTATGATTAATAAGGGTAATCTTTGTAATCTCCCTTATTTCACTCAAAGACTTTTACTGTCTTCACAGAATTCTCATAGAATATTTGTTATATATAGATCACAACAAAAAAGTAATGATGTTTATTTAGTTATTTTTCTTTCTAGAAGTGTTCTTTTACAAGGACAAGAAAATAGTTTTTTGCATCAAACACAAGGTGGATCAAATGCTTTCTTTTCTTTTAATATTGATTTAATAAATTTTTGGTCGGAAGGATTTGACCCTCGTTATTCTTTTAGTGATACTTATCATCTTGGTTTAAGTAAATTTTTTCAAGTTGGTAAATGGTTATATATGTTAGCTTTAACTAAAGACCCTTTTATGGCTAAGGGCAATACCCCTAGAATGCTTAAAATTTTACCTAAGCTAAGTAATGAAGCTCAAAGTATTGTGCAGTTAGCTGGGCTTAAAGCTCCTAGAAAAGTTGTATTTGATGATTTTGTAGGTAGTGGTGCTTTAACTGGTTCTTATAGTTTTGCTTTTTCTTTTAAACAAAAAACTGTTTATAATGATGTTAATGGTGAAAGAGTCTATGCTATTAGTGAATCTGATAGGATGGAATCTAATGTAATGACTACTAGTCCTGATGCTCTTCAAACATTTGCTGCTCAGAATGCCTATTATAAAGTTTATACAGATATAGGTACTTTAAGAGCAGAACCTTATACTACTTTTATTAGTATATATGTTCGTAATTCAAATCAAGTTGAATGGTATTGGGTTGAAGATGTTAGTGCATTAGATAATATAATATTTACTGATCCTAATGATTCTAATAGTCGTTACTTTAGAATTTTAGTTAGTAATGTAACTCAAACTGTAACACGATTAGCTGAGTTTGTTAAGAGAGCAATACCTTTACCATCTGCTCATGCTTGTGTATTTAAGGATAGAATGTACTGGCTCAATACAGCATATGAAAATTCCCAACAATACTGGCCAGTTAATCAAATTCAATATAGTCAAATATTTAGAACTCCTGGTACTGATGTTGTTGATTATACTAAAGCTAGTTATATTGAAGATGAATTTTTATTAGGAGACGCTTCTTATAATAATACTGGAGCTATAGAATTTTTAGGACAATTAATTTTATTTAAAGAAAATAAAACTTATGTATTAACTGATGATATTTTAAATGGTGGTGAACTTAGAGTATTATTTGAAGATAAAGGTTGTGTTAATAAACTTGCTGGTAATGGTTACATAATAATAGATAGTAAATTATATTTTGCTGCTTATGATGGTATTTATATGTATAATGGGGCTAATGATCCTGTTAAAATTTCAATGGATATTCAAGAAGATTTAGATAAGATACCTTCAAAGCTTTATCAAAATGTAAGATTTGGTACTGATTCTCGTTATGGTTTATTATATGTTATGTTTCCTGCTGTTGACTCTGGTTACTATGGAGTTCATCCATCTTTTATATATCATTGTAATGAATTAAATGATGATAGTATTGGTTACTGGACTACTTATAATGCTGGTTTAAGAATAGATTCTAGATTTTCTCCTGAGATTACAGAACTTAACCCAATAAATGTAAATGCTAATTTAGTTCAAGTTGAAAGTGTAGTTAAAGATATTGTGTATTTTGTACATAATGATAATTTATTTATTGCAGGAAATATTGATGATCCAAGCGTACATGGTAGTTTTCCAGCTAGAATTTGGATGATTCAAACTTCTTTATTAACTTTAAATGATGGGTCTAGAGATAAACAATTTAATCTTTTTAAATTAGAAGCTGATTTCTATACAGAATTTATTGCTAATTCAGGAGTATTTTCTATATTACCATTAGTTAAATTAACTATAGCTGATAATAGAGATTTAAGAAACTTTCAACAATTTGATTTATCTGAGTATGGAGAATTCAATGTTAGTAAAATTGCTAAACAATTACTTTTACAAATTGTCCCTTATCCTAATGTAGGTGGGGATAACCAAGCTTATAATGATTTATGGTTTAAACCTTTTAGAATTTTTGGTTGGATGTTAGATGTTAATAGAAGAGGAAGGCGTTAAAAAGAATGGCAAGTAGTGGAGTAATTCAAGGGACTATAACTGTAGGAGAGGGCCAAACTAATCAAGCATCTGCTCCTGTTTCTAGTAGTATTGGTTCAGTTGTAAATACTGTTCAAGGTAAAATAAAACTTGTTAATACTACCCCTGTAGCTTTGCCTATGGGAGGTGTTACCAAAGTTAGATTAATTTATATTAAATGTAGAGATACTGCTGGTCTTGATAAAGAAGTCGATATTGCTTTTGTACCTACAGCTTATGGGACTGTTGTGAAAGTTACAGAATTTATGTATGTGTTTAGTATAGCAGGAGGTCCGTCTGGACCTATTACAGCAGTAACAATAACGGCATTAGATGCTGCTGGTTATAATGTTGATTATATTATCTCCGGTGATTAATGCCTATAGTTTTTCCTGGTAATGTTTCTGGTAAAAATAGACTTAATCTAGATGAATTATCTTATCAGAATCCTTATCAAACTATTATGTTTGGGTTCAATGCTTCCCATCATAGATCAGTTAATTTAATAACTTTACCAAAAAATGTAATGGTCTATGAAGTAGTATGTAAAGTTATTGAAGCGTTCGATGCTGTTAATAGCCGTTTAGAAATAGGAACTGATAGTGGTCAAGCATCTATTGCTATGTTTAATATTAATAATGTAGGTTTAAAATTTATGGTAGAGTTTGATCTACCTAAATTTTATAGGCCATTTACACAACCAGAAAATATACGAATAGCAGTGACTGCTTTATCAGGGACAAATACTAGGGGTAGTGGGTTTGGTGTAATTAATTATTTAGACTTAAATTTAATTGAGTCTAATAAGAAGATAGGGATTTAGTATGGCTAAACAAAAAGGTTTGTTTGATTTTTTACAGCCACCTAGTGCTGCTAATTTTCAATTTGCTGTTCAACCTAATACAGGTATGGATCGGCAAGTACGAGTTCTAGGTGGGGATCAAACAACTTCTAGTCCTAGACCAGTCCCTCCTAGATTTCCTGGTATAAATGATCCTGGTCTTATTACTAGTCAATTTCCAGTTGACCAAAGACCTTTTGTTTCTAATGCGTTAAGTAGTTTAGGAGCAACACCACAATATAATCAACAGATTTTGGATGAAGCACTAGCTATGATTATGGGGGCTCCTAAAGCTGGGAATAGACGTGGACAAACTGGATTAATTGGTCAAGTTAATGATGCCTTTGCTGGGCCTTTACAAGCTTTAACAAATCCATATTCAGATCAATTAAGAAATGATACTTTAGCTAGTATTCAAGATCAGATTGCTAGACAAAATCAATCTGATTTAGAAAGAGCAGCAGTTTATTTTGCTGGTAGGGGATTAACTGGTTCTGGTGGGCAATTAGATATTGAGAATGCTTTACGAAATCAAGCAACACAAGGTAGAGTTGCTGCTAATTTAGGAACATTAAAAGATCAAACAGATGTTAATACACAAGCTGCTGCTACTAGAGGACAATTAACCGCTGCTCAACAAGAAATTATTGGTAGACTTGGTTTAGGTGCAGCTGGATTACAAGCTCAAAATGCTATACCATTAGATTTAGGATTTAATGCTAATGCTGAATTATTGCAATTATTATTAGGCCAACAGAATGCTGAAAAAGCATTAGCATTAGGAGCACAAACTGCTCAGAATAATGCACCAAATTGGTTAACAGATATATTACAAATTCCTAGTTTGTTTTTCCCTGGTAGTAAACCTCTTGCTGGTTTAGCGGGCACTGCTGGTTTAGCTGGAAATTATTATAATCCTGAATATGGATTTTTAAATTATAACTAGGAGATAGATATGGGTTTTGGACAAGTAGGTCAAAGTCAACAAGCATTTGGAATGAACTTTGCAGATATGCAATCAAGGATTGCACTGCATGAAAATCAAATGCGGACTGTTGAATTAGAAAATTTAAAACAACATCTGTTTCAGATGTATCAATTAGAAGAACAAAAGAAAGCAGAGAGAAAAGCTAAGAGAGATAAAGCTACTAAGATAGCTGCCGCTGCTGCATTAACTGTATTAACTGCTGGTGCTGGTGCTGCTGCTGCTCCTGCTATTTTTGCTGGTACTGCTCTTGGTGGTCTGACTGCTGCTGAAACTGCCGCTGCTGTAACAGCTGGTGGTCTTAGTGCTTTTCCGGCTACTGCTGGAGCCACTACTGCTGGCTATTTAGCTGGTGCTGGACTTGGTGCTAGTGTTGGTCAAGGTTTAGGTAACAGTATTTTTGGAGCTTATTAAAATGCCAGAGGGAAATCCCTTAGGTTATTTAATGCCGTATTTTAATCAGGAAAATACTGAGCAAAGAAATACTCAGAGTCAGTATGCTGTACCAGCTGCTTATACTGCATTACAACAACAACTGCAACAACGACAGGCACCCACCGAAGGTGGACATAAATACAGTGATGAGCCTGCAATTATTCTTGCAGCTTTAGGAAATTTATCTTCAGCATTAACTAGTAAAGACCCTGGTGAAGAGTTTCTAAAGACTGCTCAGTTATTACAAGGTATTCAAAATAATAGGACTAAACAAGCTTTTCAAGATTTTGAATTGGAAACTAAATTATTAGAAAGTCAATTAGATGCTAGTCGTGAAGAAATTTTACTTCGCGGTCAAATGAAAGAATTATTTAATAGAGAAATTGCTCATAGAGTTGGATTAAAGAAAACTGTTGCTGATGCTGAAGTTGCTGAACAAACAGTTGATTCAAGAATTAGACAAGAAAAAGCTAAAGCAACACAAGAAGAAGCTAAGGTTGCTAGAATTCCTCAAGAAGATTTAAAGGCACAATTAGAAAATGCTGTTGCTGACCAGACTTACAGAAAGATGGAACAGGAAAATTCTTCTAATTTACAAATATTACAAATGGCTGGACAGATTTTAGATGATCCTAAATCTTCCATACAAGATAAACTTAGGGCAGTTGGATGGGTTCAGCAACGAAATGCTGAGCAACCTAAGACTATGAGTACTTTAGATCAAGCTGCTTTAGTAAGTCCTGAAGTTGCTTTATTAAGAGAACATGGTATTCAAAATTTAGAACCTGAACAATTTCAACATTTGTTAGCTGCTGTAAATTCTACTGAATTAACAATTTTTCCTAAACCTGTTAGAGATAAAGTAACTAGAGTTCTTGGTAAACTTTCTACAATGATTACTAAAAAAGAATCTGGTTCAGAACAAACTGGTTTTGATTTTGCTGTTGATAGTTTTAGTGATCCTTTATTTAGAAGTAATATTAAAGGTAGTGAAATGAATCAAGAATTTAGAGAACTTATTAAAGATATTCAAGAAAACCAAATGCCTAGTGTTAAAGGAGATTTATTACAAAAAATTAATGAATTATATTTATTGAAGATTAAAGCTATGAATGAAAATATTCCTATTGAAATGATTTTAGATAAAGAAAAAGAAAAAGATAAAAAGAAAAAACAAACTGAACAAGATTTAGCTACAGAATCTTTGAATAAATTAATATTACAAAGATCAAAAAATCTTGCTGGAAAGATTAAATAATGGGTAGAATAGCCGATGCTTATAGGGGTCCAACTGGTACTGGCAAGACTGCTGCACAGACTAGTGAGACCTATACAGAAATGGCTGGTAGAAATGTATTTGAACTACTAGACGCTTCTAGTAATCTAGGACGAAGTGCTGTTGGATTTGCAGCGAGTGGAGGTGATCCAGAATATCTTGCGAATATTGCTAAAATTCTACTACCATTTATGGAAAGTAGAAAAGTTGACATTAAAGAAATAACTGGTAGTAAAAATCCATACACTAATTTGTTTTGGGAAATTGCTATTGATCCACTTAATCTTGTAGGTGGTGCTGGTACTTTAACTAAAGCTGGTAATATAGCTAAACGATTAGAGACTCTTAAAAATTTAGAAAAAACTATAGGTACAGTTAATAAAATTGAAGATGCTAGTAGACTTAGAAAATCTATAGAACTATTAGAATCTGAACATAAATTATTATCTAATACTGGTGTACCAGAACGAGCTATAGTTAATATAGGTTTACCATTTACTAAAGGTATTGATGTTGGTGATGCTAAATCTATTACTAGTAGAATACCTAAATTATTACCTGAGTCTGGTAAGATTGTAGCTTTAAAAGAACAATCAACTAAATTAGAAAAAGCTTTAGTTAAAGCTAAAACACCAGAAAAACTTTTTGAACTACAGGAAGATTTAAAATTTGTTGAAGCTGAGTACTTAAAAAATAAAGGAGTGTTACCACCAACAGCTGCGTTAAAAGCATCTCAAGCTATACAATGGTTTAAGAAACATTTTAGTACAAAAGCATCAGAACCATTTGTGCAAACTTTAGAAGATTCTCTTGGAATTCAACGAGAACAATTAAGATTAGAAGCTATTAAAGGTAGTAAAGTAGCAGCAGATGAGTTAGCTAAGATTGGTGATATTACTGATAAAGCTTTTAAAGAAAGAGTATTGAGAACTTTTGAATCTAGTGTTCTTCGTAATCCAGAAACTAGACCAGATGTAGCTGCATTACTACATGAGGGTGAAAAGAAACTAAATAAGATTATTGATTACAGAGTTACTAAATTATTAAAAGCTGGTAAAGATTCTAAAGCTGATGAAGTTATTGAGAAGATGATTGCTGATGTAGAGAAATTAAAACTTCAAGCTGTTGATAGAGATTTAAAATTAAAGAAGGGTATTGAATATTGGGATACTGCTGAACCAGCTTTACAAGAATGGATACTTAAACATCATGACTCTATGTATAATCTTGTTGGATTAGAAAATGCTAATAGAGTTAAAACTGGTTTATTAGAAAGTTCTAAAGGATTTACTGAGTATGTACCTAGAGTATTAAGCTCAACAGCTAAAGAATTTGCTAAAGGCAAAAATAAAGGAAAAGCTTTAGCTATAAAAGACTTTATTACACCTAAAATTTCTGCTGCTTATCAACGTTCATTACTTCCTGAATTACAAATACTAGATGCTAATGACGTTATTAAACAAACATTTAATATTGATTTTGATTATTTTGAAACTGATGTGATTAAAGCAATGTTGAATAGAAAAATTCAATCTGTTAATGCTATTACTAGTTCTCAATTTGTACAAAATATTGCTAATGAATATAAAACTGTTCAAAGAACTGGACCATCTATTAAATCTTTTTATAAAGAATTTGGATTAGATACAAAGAAGTTACCAACAGATGTTTATGTACCATTACATATTGCCAATGAAGCTAAAAGAAATCATAAGATACTTGTAGAGACTTTAAAAAATCCAGAAGGGTTTTTACAAACAGCTTTACAATTAAATGATATGTTTGTTAATAATGTTTCTAGAGTTTTATTAACTGTTGGATTCCCTGAGTATCACCATAGAAATTTTGTTTCTAATCAATGGTTAAATTCTCTTGGTCCTAATGGTATGAATATAATTAAAGTTGAACATGTTAAGTATGGGGCTAAAGCTTTAGACTTACAAATTAAAAGAATTAAAGGAACACTTTCTCCAGAAGAATTAGAAACAATTAATGAGTTAGAAAAGTTTAAAGTATTTCGCGGTGGTCAGTATGAAGAATTACAAAGTTATTTTTCTAAAGGTGATAAGAGTAATTTAGAACAATGGATAGATAGACCTATTACTAAAACTTATGATAGTATTAGTAAATTACTTGGTGCTTCTAAAAAAATTCGTAATCCAGAAATGATTGATCCATTATTTGGTAAAGCTTACGGAAAATTAATTGAAGATAATTCTAGGATTGCTCATTTCTTACATAAGAAAGATAAAGGATTGACTAGCTTTGAAGCTATGCAATCCATGAATAAGTATTTATTTGATTATACTGATTTAACTGTGTTTGAACAAAGGTTTATGAAACCAACTGTATTATTTTATACATGGATGAGAAAGAATATTCCATTAGCTATTAATTCTGTAACAACTAATCCTCGTATGTATGCTGCTTTTAATAATTTAACCGGGTCGAATACTGAGGATAGACCCGATTACTTAAAATCTAGAGTAGCATTCCCTGCTCCTTGGAATCCACAATTAATGGTTGCTGGACTTGGTGTACCTATTGAAGATTTGAATATGTTTAATATTAAAGATGCTGATCCATTTTTTGTAGATCAAATTAAACGAGGTATGCAAAAACTAGCATCTACTTTAACACCAACACTACAAGCACCTACAGAATTTTTATCTGGTGAAAAACATTTCAGTCGTAAAGACTTGAGAGATATGGGTTTCTTTGAATACCTTAATAGTATTCTTCCTACTTCACGAGCAGTGAGAACTGCTAAAGAATTGGGTGTACTTCCACAACCTGTTAAAGATTTATTAAATATATCAGAAGATAAGATACAAAAGACACGGACTGCTAGAGGTGTAGAATTATTAACTGGTATTCGTACATATACAGTTGACCCTAGATCAGCACGAATTTCTGAGTCTAGACGTAAAATTTTAAAAAGTGGTAAAGCTACTAGTTTTAATATTCTAATTCCTAAATCTAAATTTAAAACTGATGAAGAAGTTAAAAGATTAATTAGAGAGCATCGAAGAATTGTGGAGAAGAAGTAATGCCCGGTCCATCAACAACAATATTAACTGAACAGATGCGTAAAAATGCAAAGATGTTCCAACCTAAGAATATTTTTATGTTAGAAATTCTTAGAGAAATAGCTTTGAAAAAGTTACAGATGCACCGTGAGGTGGGTCTGGGACAGGTGGGACAAGGACAAATGAGACAAGGGAATCTGTTAGGGGCAGATTATGGTACAACCAATCAGAATTTACAACGATAACTTTTTTAAGTATATCTCAAGTATTTTGATTGGAGTTCTTTTAACAATCATTGGCTATTTAGTTAATAGAAATGATACTCGATTAGACCTTATTGAAAAAACTGTTTATGAACTTGGAGAATTAAAAACTGATGTTAGCTATATAAAAAATGAATTTAAAGAAATTAAAGAAATTCTAAAATTTAATTATAAGATTCCTTAATTAATTTAATTTTAATTTAATCCTACATCAGTAATAATATTTGAAATTTTTAATTCTTTACAAACAGTAAAGATACATCCAATAAAATCTTCAATCTCTGTATCATTTAATTCTAAATCTTTTGTTTGATCTATAGGTTCAATTATTAATGTTTTAAAAAGTTCCATTGCTTTCATAAAAATACCATTAGATATTGTCATTTGAAGTAATGGTTTATTATTTTTAGTAATAACCATTTGAAGAATAGGTATCTTTGTATTCTGCATGAATACTGCTTTCATTTAGTTAATCTTCCATTAATAATTTTGTAAGGTATCTCTGCGATAATCTTACTTTTATTTTCTACCCAATCTACGTTACCGAAATAAGTTTGATTTTCCTGACCATACTTTCCTTTAATAAATGGTGCTCGTTTGGCTACCATTCTTAATGACCATGCTTGTCTTTCTAATGGTTCTAACCATTCTATAAACTTCTGATAGAAATCTCCTATTTGTATTTTGTGTCCAGAAATTTCTATAATCTTTTCATTAATAAATGTTTGCAAGTCTGATTCATTCCGTTCTATTTCTTTCTTCTTTTCCTCTGTCATTATAATAGGTGGTCTTAATCTAGTAGTAGATTCTGGTATATCAAAATTCATAAGTGTATGTAGAAAAGCCGCCGCCTCTTTTTCACATTCTTTAAGTAGCTCTTCTTTGGGAATTTCATTCTCAAGAGGAGTTACTTTTATTAACATAATTCTTGTATCATTTGTAAAGATAGGGCAATAAGAACTATCATTGGCACACTGAATCCAATGTGTAGAATTGGGTATTTCGTGTGGCTGTTTATACATTTGTCTGATGGTTAGAGATTTACTAGTAACCCAATCTTTAATTTTATCTGATGCTGTATTCTTTTTAGATAGATTAGTTTCTTCAATAATACAAAATACTGCACCAAACAATTCACCATTAAATCCAGATGAATTAGTTAATGCTTGGTCTGCTCTTACTACAGTACCTTTATTAAATAATAAATTTAAAGCTTCATGAAAAATAGACTTACCAGTATTTTGTTCTGGACTAAAGAAAAATAAATAAGGTGTTGGTTGTAGTGGGTATTGTAAACAACAGGCTAACCAACATTGTAAATATAATAGTCCATTATAAATACCATTTTCAGTACACCAACTATTCTCTATTAAAATATCATCTAAAGACTTTCCACAATGACTGAGAATTTTATCCCAAGTTCTATGTTGGCCAGCTTTAGCATTGTATCTAAACTGGGCAGCTTTCATATTCCATTCACGATTACCTGGATATTCTGGTTGAAAAGGTTTATTAACTAATACCCAGTTATTAACAATACAATTACCTAATAGTGATTCTACTTCTTTCTTTCCCTTATTTAATGTACCTAAGTACAATTCAATGTGTCTACGGTTTTCATTAATCCAACCACTATTAGTTTGTATGTACCAACCAAAATCACTATCTAAAGAAACTATGTGACGAATTAAATTATCGTGTAATTCTACCTCTGTTGTATTATGTGGGAGAAAAAAAATTCTAACCCAGTTACCTTTTTGTTCAATATAATTTTCTAGAATTTCATGTTCAAGTCTAACAAAAGTTAATACAACTTTACCATTTTTTAAATCTTTAATAGTTGCTGAACGATTTTCTATTTGTGGTACATTAGGAACTTCACATTCAATACCCATTATATTTAAAGTTTCAATAGCTTTAACTAAACTTTTATATGAATAATCTTTTTCACCTTCTATACCACCAGATATTTTTGTAGCAATTCTAAGTGTTGGTGAACAATTAAAATATGTAGTGGTCCAACCAGAGGAATCTCTGAACCAAGATAAGTGTTCAGTAATTTCTTTTGTATGTCTACGGACAATCCAACCATTATTAGTTAATGGAAAACAAAAACAATTCTGGTCATTACCTTGTTCTTTACCTGTAGATATAGTATTAAAGATACCTTTTAATTTTAATTCAGTGTATGCTCTTTTAAGATCAGAAGTATGACAGACTAACATCTGTCTATCATCATTCCACCACCATAAACTATTAGAAGTTTCAAACCATTTTAGTAATTTAATTTGTTCTTCCGATAAAGTTAATCGTCTATTAGATGCAACCAGTTCATCAACATTAGTTTGTTTGCCATGTACTAATTTAGATTTAGAAACTTTATCTAAATATTCTTTCCAATTAAGAATATCATTTTGATTAATTATTTCTGAATGTTGTTTTATTAATTTAAAACTTTTATCAGGAGTAGCTTTTCTATGCCATACCCAAAGAATGCCACCATAAGAATCTACTTTAGTTTCTAAATTAATTCCTGTTAGTGCAGAAATTTTAGAAAGAATAGCTTTAGAAATAGCTGCATGTTCAGTATGATTATTTACGGAATCAATGGAAGTAAACACATAGATATGATAACCATTGCCACCAGTAGAACTATAAATACTAACAAATGGAATATTGGAGATTTTATCAATGATCCCAGATAACTCATTTTGTGTTAATCCTTCTTTATGCCCAATGATAGAATCAAAATCAAATCCTACCCATAGAGATTTCTTTTTAACCCAGTTCCAACCAGTCATACCAATAGCCTCGGCATGAACAGATATATCAAAACCTATTGGTTTATCTATATAAGTTGGATTAGAATTAGCGGCAAACGGAATCCTGAAGTGTTTCCAAGTTTGTAATCCATCACTAAAACCATACCATCTATGTCCAGAAAAGGTTCCAGTAATAGGTTCACCATCATCTTTAGCTACATTAACTTGTACCTCCATTTCATATGTGTAATGTTTACACATAGGAAATGTTTGTGTAACTAAGAATTTTTCTATAGCTTCAGTTTTAAGCATAAATTAAAGAGCTATAAAAATTGTTGAGCAGTGATCACAAGTACCCTTATAATAAATAAATTCACTTTCTGGACTTTTCATTATATTTTGTTTCATTTCTATTTGATGGTATGTTCTTGTATTATCTGGAACAATAGAAACATCCATTAATGGATGATATTTTTTATTGGGATGGACTTGAGTATATTTTAATCTATTTTTATAAGGACTTGGCTTAAATACATAATTATAAATATCTATTGTTGGATGGTTATGTATTGCTTTTAAAAACTGTTTAACAAAATCTAATGCTTCAAACTGTTTCATAACTACCCTCATTTTTAATAATGAAATCTGCTGGAATATAGTTTGAAAGTATTTCTAGTTTAACTCTCATAGCATAAGCTTTAACTCCTGTTGGAAATGTAATCTTACCAGCTTGCCAACAATCTATAAAGGCACCTTCTAAATTTAATAATTTTAAAATATTTTCAATTTTAGTTTTAATTGTTTGTCTTTTATTATGGTGCATTGAATGTATGTATGGAGTATCTTCTATAAAATCCATAAACCAATGACCATTAGCCAATCCTAATACTGGATTCTTATAGTATTTATTATCATCAGCTAGGACATACTCGTCGTTTTCTCTTTGGATTATCTTTAACATTTGTATAATATATCCTCCCACATTTACAACCACCAATTAAATAGTTACATTTGCCTATTTTTTTAACAGTAAGTTTTATTAAATTATAAGTTGGATCACATTTATATAAAAATTTAAATACTGGTACATTTAATGGACTATCACAAATACAAGCTATCCAAAATCCTTGTTCATAATAATTGTGCTGAACATCACAACCATTTAAAAGAATTTTTTTGAATTCTCTTCTCACGAAATATCAACAATTTTCTTTTTATATTCTATTAACCAATCTGCTAATACATTTAAATCATCTTTAGTTGGTTCTTCAGATAAATTTAAAATATATTTATTTTGGTTTTCTAAATAATCTTTAATCCATTCATCCAGAATTTTGTGATCATTGCCTGAACAATCTTGTAGTATATATAATAAATCTTCAATACCTATCATGTATACTTTTCCTTAATTTTTTAAAGCCACATAAATAAACATAAATAATTCATGAAAAATTATTACTGTAAAAAATATTAAACATAATGAAAGAATTAAATTTATTAAAGTTTTTGATTTTATCATACATATTTCTCTCTTTCTTTAGGATCACCTAATGTTTGTTGATACTTAGTACAATGAATAGCTACAGGACAGAGACTACCATAAGCTTCACAAGTATCCTTTGCTGGAATTGGTGGTGGTACATCTACAGAAAAAGTTTCTGGATATACCATATCCCACATTAATTTTAGTTCTTCAATAATTTGACTCTCAAAGCTTTCAGAAATTATACCAACATGTTCAGTAAATACTACTTTATGTTTTTGTTTACAAATTTCATGAATAATATATGAACTAGTCTTAGCTGATTTATTAAGTAACCAATTATAAAATAATAATTGAACAGCCCAATCAAAATGCTTTTGATCTAAGTATACTACATTATCAGCAGCAACACCATTAGTAGTTTTCTCTGCACCATCACTATCAATTCTGTAATGGTATCCAGCAGTAGGCGAAGCAGTCCAGTTAGAATAAAATCCCCTAACTTTCCAATCAAATGGAATAGTATCTACAATAGCATCCATCCTACCTAAGATTGGGATACTACTATTAAAATATTCACTAACACCAGTTATATATTTAACTTGTTTAGTAGTTTTATATCGAATAGGAAATTGTAAATATTTTTCTTGTTCAAGATAAATATCTAACTTAGCATAACTTAGGAATCTATCTAGCATTCCTAAGTCAATGTATTGTTTCATTAAGTTCTTAGCATCAGTAACAACCTCTTCTTTATCAGCAATATTTGTTGAGTTTACAACCTTAGTGAAACTAGTAAATGGAGTTTTAATTTGTTTTTGTTTAGCAATCTGTTCTTTTAATAGTGAATCAAAAAATAAACCTAATGCGGCTGGTTTACCTGTAACTCTTTCTGGAATTGTTAAACCAGAAAGTTTAGTTAGATAAACTTTATACTGACACCTTCTCCAATCTAAGAAAGTAGACGGAGAAATATAAGGTAAGAATCTATATATTGGTAACTGCATAAAATTCTCCTAAAGGGTATTGCTCATAATGAAATTCTAAAGTAGGGTGTAATTTACTTTGTTCTTGAATTACTTTTATAGCTACTTCTTCATACTCAGTTACACCAAAAATTACCATTTCGTCGCCACCAAAATAATAATAAACTACATATACTTTCATACTGGTGCCACCCTTTCTAAAAAGTCATTACAATGACATTTCATTAAAACATGTTCACTATTTGGAATTTCTAAGGCTCTAATCATTTTATAAATAGGCATTGCTTTAAATTTATAGTATGTTTCAAAAAGAGTTTTATCTATGCACTGAGTTCTAGCACTTTCTACAGGTAAAATATTTTTAATATTTAAAGATTCTGCTATAAAGTAGAAAGTTGGTCCAATCTGTATTAAGTAAGCTTCTAATGGATGAATTGTTTTAAGTACTGGTAATTGTAATTCATATAATGCACCAAGAATAGGCTTATTCATTTATATATTCTTCTGGTACACAGTAATCACAATCACAAGCAGAGTCACCATCTGTATGTATACATTCTGGACAGCTTTCATTTTCATGCATAGAGGTGCCACAATTTGGACATTGAATTTTACCAGTCATAGGTTCACACATATTCTTTCCAATTCCCTTTCAGATTAAAAAGTCTACTATAGTTGGTTTCATTTTCTAATACATATACTTGGTCACCATACTGTTCTAACTCAAAGAAAAACTTACATTGTGATTCTCTGAGTTTACCTTTAGGTGCTTTCATTTCAATCCACCTATGACCATGTTTTGGATGGACACAGTATAGATCAGGAAATCCAGATTGAAATTGACCACCATGTAATTTTTTAACTAACCAACCATTCGACTCCATATATTTACGGAGTCGTTGTAGACCTAATTGTTCAGGCCCATTCTTAACTGTTCTCTTTGGTTCTTTGAAAAACATTCTATACAAAAGTACTAGCAGCTAGAGAAAGAAATTCTACACGAGGATTCCAGATAAAGAAATCCTGATTATATCTAGCTAAATCTTTTTCTAAATCAGCAATCTTCTTTAGGTATTGTTCCTTACGTTCAGGATACTTAATGATTAATCCTTTATATAAAGCAATAGACTTAGTTGTATTAATGATTCCATACTTAGCAGTGTTTAAATAAATACTAGCATAAGATTCATTAAAAATAGATAGTGCTTCCGCCACATCATGTGGAAACATTTTAGATACATTGATGGTAATACTCTCGCCAATCTTAACTGTCTCTAGGTTTGTCAATGCCGCTGGAACGTTTGGTACTGTTGCCATAAACTTAATCCTTTTTAAAAATTTCCGTAACTGTTTCCAAAAAGTCTTTTTGTCCTGGGTATCCGATAATTGTATCATAGCCCAGTTCTTTAAGATTTTCTACTTGCCCTAAAACTCTATCTGATCTCCAATCAATATTATTATCTTTATAACAGAAAAGCATTGGAATCATTGGTTTAATACTGTTTAAATTAATATTAACATTTGTTCTATGAGCTATAACATTTGCTTTATTCCAATTTAAGTTACCATGAGTTTGATCTATTAGTCTATAATTTGCAATACATTGTTTAATACATTCACAAAATTCCCAATGAACTCCTGGTTCTGTACGAATAGGTGGAATAGGATAGAACCAATGTTGAATGGTTTGATCCATTAAAGAAAACCTTTCTTTTAATACCTCCCAATAGACAGTAGTCCAATTATTTTTTTCGATATTTTTTAAATAAGTTTCACAGTCATGTACCCAAATATTAGAATATGGTGATGGGATTAATTCTGAAAAATCAGCAAAACTATCAGGTTTCATTCCTGGAATAATTCGTTTTTTAAAGGCTTTAAGCCTACCATATTCCCAAGGTTTAAAAATTCCATTACCAGTAATAATAATTTTATTACAATATTTTAAACATTTTTCTACACCAGGTAATATTTTATTTACTTGAGCAGGACTATTACACTCAACCCAAAATTTTATAGTTTTATTCATTACGCCTCTTCTTTTTAATGGGTCTATTAACCCACATGTTTTTAATATCTACAAGTGTACCATTAAGTTCTATCACTTGTGGTTGTGTCTTTGCTACTAGTCTCATCATAGTCCAGTTAATTAAATCTTTATGTTTCTCATAGACATGATGGGCAGTATGAACGTACTTTAGAAAACCAAATTTATTCTTATAGATAAAACTATATGCTTTACTCCATTCATCATGAGTATCAAAATTACTTAACCAACGTAGCCACCGTTCCTCAGTAATCATACACTCATTAAGAATAAATTTGTAAGTTTCATAGAACTTAGTCAGTTCATTAATTATCTCGTCTTTCTTCATAGCCGTAACCTAAGTGCCTTTCTTTTAGAATTTTAAATTTTAATAATTCATCATCAGTTAATTGTTCAGGTTGATAATACAATATTGCATTTACAAATTCATAATCTTCAGTCTCTGGTTTTAAAAATTCTATCAGCCTCTCGCATGTTTTCCATATTTTTTCTATAGTCATCTAAAATACTCGATTGTTTTTTTATATGTTCAAGACATTCATCCATTATACTTGATAATTGATCATATATATAGTTACCAGGACTTTTTAATTGATCTATTATTTTATCAATAAAAAGCATATCTTGTTTTATTAAACTTAATAAAACTATCTCAAATTCTGTCATTTCTCTGCCCAGCTTTTCATATCAGTTTTCCAATTAATCTTTAATAGTGGTACAAGTTTACTAAAGTTAATAATAGTTCTATTAACAACCTCCTTTATTCTATTAGTATATTGTGATTGGTGAGTAACTAATACTTCATCATGAATGTTTAAAGTTTTAATTAATTCTGTAGAGATTCCACTAGGAGATAAGTCTACAATATTTCCTTGCAGTTCTTTATTTATCTGTGCTCCTGTACCTTGTATAACATGATTAGCAGCAGCACGCATATTTCTAGCTTGTATTTGGAATGCACAACTGTAGAGTGATGACATTGTAGCACCACGATATGTTTGTATTCGTTCTGATTTTGGTCTAATACACTGTCCTATATTTTCTAACTGTCTTGGAGGATTCTGAGCCAGTTCAAATAATACTTTTACTATCTGATTTTCTAATGTAAAGTATCGTCGGAATCCTAGTAATGTTTCTATAAATGGTGCTGGTTCTTTCCATACAACAGCAGTACCTAATCCATTAGGCTGAGACATAGAACAGAAAGCATCAAAAATTAATTTACGTGAAGTTCCGACTCTAGGGTATCTTTCTAAAAATTCTTTATATGCAGTCTTAGCTTGATTGATATCAACTTTAGCTGTCTCTGAAATCTTGTGTTCTTGTGCCCCATATAGTAATCCAAAGAAGGAATTCTTTGCAGGATTATACATGTTCTCTGATTCTGACAACCCTTTACTAGCCATAATGGTATCATAATCTTCTTCATAGATCATTGATCCCAGTACACCGTGAACAGATTTACCTTGTTGTAAATCTTCTCTTAATTTTTTATCTTGGTATACAGCATCAGCTAACGTAACTTCAAACGCATCGAAATCCCCACCAGACAAACTTTCGTTGTCTTCGGATAACATAAATATTCGTCGAAAGTCTTTATCGCGTTTAATTCCTTGGGGATTAAGTGAACCTCTAGATCGGTTTGACTCTTGTATGTCACTAAATCCACCAGACATTCGTCCAGATTTAGCTCCAATGATTTTAAAATTCGGACAAAATCTACTGGTCTCAAGGAGCTTGTTGAGGTAGTCATTCTCCTTTGAAATCTTTCTGGCATGAATAATTTCCTTTGCTCTGTTGGATACCTCTGAATTAAGTTCAGATAATATTTCTAATGTATGCTTAGAGGTATCTCTAATTAAAATCTTTTCTTTCTCTGTAGCTACAGAAAGTAACCAGCGTTTAACAGCATGATGTGAGTCAAAATTAATCTTTATATTTTTAAGGTACTCATAGTTAGCAATAGATTTATCTATAACTATTTTTTTATCTATAGAAAACCCATGCCAACGTACACCACCAACATGACAAGCTAGTTTACTATCAATATCTCCTGCTGCTGGTTCTCCCCAAGTATGCCACAATCTTTGTAATAGAACTACATCTTGTTCAGCATAACTTAATGCAGTCTTATTCTCCCACCAAAACTTTATATGTTCATTTATAATCAGTTTCCATTCTATTGTATATGGATTATAATCATTTTCAACAGGATAAAATTCTTTAGGAATAGGATAATCTAATTGTTTAGTTTTAAAGATTTCACTAGCTAAGGCTTTTAAACCCATACTAGGTTTAAATCTTAAAACTACATTAACAAAATCAGGATTACCATCTATTGAATCTACTTTCCATTGTGCTGCTGTTTCTGGATCAGCTGCATTTTTAAAATAAATTAATGGTAATTTAAATTTATCTTTAAGTATATCACATAGTATTGTTCCCATTTTAATAGGAACGTTTTTAATTTTAATATCATCCCGTTCCATTAGGGATTGGTAAGGGCCTTTACGAGCATGAAGAAATAAATCTAAAGCCTTAACTGGTTTAATTGTATATCTTCGTGCATCTCTATAAGGGTCTTCTGAATTTCGTCCAGCAAACAATTCTGGTGTAGGAGCATTTTCATAACGTTCACTTGTCCGTAAAATATTATACAACTTAGTAAGCTGGAACCAATCATGAACCAAGTTGAAACCACAAATACCTCCAGTATGTTCACAAAAATATTCTATTAATTCTAAAGTTTCTCGTATAGGTTTACGGAAAACATGATGTAGTTTAACTAGACCATCACCTTCTGCATACTGTATAAGTATACATGGTCCAGTTAAACCACAAGATTCTGTATCAAGGAATATCATAATTCATAATAAACTGTTTAGCTGCATATCTTGTATAAATTTCATCACGATAACAGTGGTCATCTTCTAGTGCATCAATATGTTCATAAATATCTTTCTGCATTTCAAATAATCTTTGTGTAATTTCTAACTTAAGTTGTATTTTATATTCTTCAAAAGTCATAATTATCATCCATTAAAATATCTACTTGTTCATCTATAATATCGTCTAAGACAATTCCTTCAAAATTTTCTTCAGTTAATTCATTTAAATCCCCTAGTATTTTATTTTTATATTCAAACAATCTATCATCTATTGTATCTGCCAGTGCTTCTTTAAATTCAGTGAATGTCATATAGAAAAATACTCCTTTATTACTTCAACCCAGAATCTGTTTGCTTCAGTATTGACTGCAAAACTATTAGACAGTGGACTATCTATTTCTTTAATTCTTTCATAGATTCTTCTCATAATTTCAAACTCAATTTGTCTGACTTTAGTATAAAGTTTATTGTGGGTTTCTGCCAACTGGTCAGTGACACCACCTTCTATGATTAATTTTTCCATTTTGTCTTCTTTATATTAGTACATCTACAAGGAACATATTTACCTTTATCATTAATTCCTTCATAACCACGACCATAACAGTACTTACAATTGGTTTTAGGCTTTCTTCCTAAAGGAATAAATCCTTCAGGAATAGAAGTATTCTTTGGGAATTCTCTAATTTCTCCTGTTCTTTCATCCATTTAAAATACCTTTTTTTGTAGACAATTCTGTATCTCCTCTAAGGTTGTGTTTTGTAAACTAATTTTAGCATCAAGTTTATCAACAATAAGTTTATCAACAGGTAAATTAATAATATCTACAATTCTAGTTCCTTTCTCTTTAGACATTCCTGGTCTATCTCTACGTTCTAATGATTGTATTCTTGCATCAACAGAAAAATCATTAGAATAATAAACTAAACATTCTGTCTTAGTTAATGATAATCCATGAACACACCGTGGATTAGCAATAATACACATATTTTCTATAAAATCATCGTCAAATAGTTCTAAAATATTAGAACTTTCACTTTGACAATCACTTGGTGTTATATAACCAGCCCAACCTCTACCATCTATACACCCAAAAGACCATTTACATTCCTTAACTGTTTCACAAAGTTTATTTACAGTTGCTTGGAAGGCAGCATAAATTACTAATCGTCCGGGTCCACCATTTTCTTTAGCATAAAATTCTAATAGTTCTTTAACTATTTGTATCTTTGGTGAACCAAACCATGTAGTTTTTCTAGTATTATCTACTATTTGATACTGGAATCCATCAGAAAATTCTCGTAATCGTTCTAATGCTTCAATACCAGTACTACATAATTTTAATAGTGCCTCAGCTACATTTAAATCTTCTGGTTTAACTTCACAATATATTTTTTCAAAGATTTTATCTGGTAGGTCCATACAATCCTTTTTCTTTTTAACTAAAACTATTGGTGCTAGATTTTTAGATAGTTTTTTAAGTTCGTCTTCTCGCCACCCAACAATTTTAGGATAGATTCCGTATTCCCCTTCTTGTTTCTCTATGATTGCATACCGGTTTTTAAATTTAAGAATTGAACCTTCACGCAGCCATCCTGGTTGTAGACATTCTATTTGATGCCACCAATCTGAGGGGTCTTTAGGTGCCGGTGAACCAGATAGCATAATGATATAGGTTTCATCGGATTTTTTACGTAATTTTTCGCAGAGAATACTGGCATAGTGCCCTCGTAACGATAACGGATTTTTAATTTTGATCGACTCATCAAATATTACACCATCTGGTAAGTCTTCTTCTTTATAATCACGGAGTAAATGATGCAAAGATTCATAAGTAGTCATGGCTACTGGTGTTAGTTTAGCATCCCATTTTTTTAATTGTCTTTTCCATTCTTGTTGAGCACCAAACGGAGCAACTAACCACCATTTATATAATTTTTTATGTATTGCAATATGTTCCATTAAACGGATACATACTAGAGTCTTCCCTAACCCCATTTCGAGAGCTAACATACATCGTTGTTTAGCAAATGCAAATAAAAATGCTTCTTTTTGATGTTTAAAAAAGTTTTCATAAATTACCCAATGGATATCATTGGTATAATATCTATCAATTTTAAAACCTTGTACTGTTTGTAATACAAAATTATTGTGCTCATTATTATCTATAGACCACATACCAATATCAGTATGCCATTTATCACCAGATAAAGACTTAATAAAATTAATTAAATCCTTATCATAACCAGATTCAATAAATATTTTATTACTTTGTGGGTGTAAAGTAATATTAATCTGTTTGGTTAGATTGTTGGCTGTTGGTATTTTTATTAACATTCTGTTCTCTAAATATACTGAATTTTTTTGGAGCAGTTATTCCTATTTTAACTGATGGTTGATGCGGTGATAACTCTAATTCAATTTTTTCTGTTTCATTTATCTGTATTATTATTTTCTTGTTCCGAAATAGTTTCAGACATAACATAAACTTCCCTCTTCACTTCTCTGGTTTGGAAAATAATATTACAGACTCTACACTTTCTTGTTCTTTGTATTATATTTTCTAATCGTTTATCAGGATGTGTAAAAGTTCTAGTCACAGTAACTCTAGTGATACTACCACATTTAGGGCATGGAAAGTGTTTACCAACTCTAGGCTTACTAAATTTAGTCATTTTAAATTTACCTATTTGAATATTCATAGCTCTGTTCTGGATTTCTACCAGATACCATTTTCACGATAAAAACCTTGCGGACTTATCTAGTGGGTTCATACGTTTAAGCGAGCTACCCATTAAAATTTTGACTCCTGAGCCCTACGCTAACTGGTAATCAAACTCTTTATGGACCAACTTAACGACATAGCGTGTCATACATCCACGCTGACAGAGCTATACTAGTAGTAGTCGGACTTGAACCGACACTCCCTAAAAGGGAAACGGATTTTAAATCCGTTGCGTCTGCCAATTCCGCCATACTACTTAAATCCATTTAATTTTTTTTGTATCTCTTTCACATACCCTTCGACTATATCCATACCTATATAGTTACGGTCATAGGTGTGACAGACAAAACCGAGTTGACCAGTACCCATAAATGGATCAAAAACCCAGTTTCCTTTTTTCGTATAAGCTTTAATTATACGAATTAATAGTTCCCTAGGTTGGCAGGTTCTATCATGTTTATCTTCTAAGTGACGACGGTGTAGAGAATTGCCGGGTTGACGGGGGTAATGCCAAACATCACCAGGGACACGACCATGTAAGTCTGCACGGAGGTCTCCATGTAGTAATCTTTGGGAATCTATACAAACTTCTGTCCAATTAAATTCTGGACTACCATGTTTATAAACTAAAAGAGTATCGTGTGAGGGTACAAATCGTCTATGTGTGTATAGACCAAAGTTGTACTCCCACACGATCTCATTAGTCAATTTTAAATGACCAGTATAATATTCTGTAAATATTTTTTCAACATTATATCTCGATTTTACATCTGTCCAAATTAATAAATAACTATTTTCGGTTAATCTAGGGACTAATTGCCAAGAAATATCATATATAAATTGTTCACTTAGTTTAGCATAGGGAGCATCAATATAAATTAATTTAAATGGATGCAGATTCGGTAGGAATGGTAATTTTAATGCATCTCCTACAAAAATATGTACCATTTAAATTATTTATATTATTTAATTTTTTAGTAAGTTGTTTCTTCATTAGTTACTGTTGGTTCATCCTTGCAAGGGGCAAGAAAAGTTTTTACTGCTTCTGTCATTAGTCTTTCGCTGGGGATTAAATCAGCAGTACATTCTAAAGGTAATACATTCGGTACAAAAAATCTAGCATTACCTTTAGTTGTAAATTGTGAAATTAATTCAAAGTAAGCAGTGTATGGTAAGTCTTTTTGTGACCCTTCCCTATCTTCTGGTTTACGCATGTAATTAAGAATATCATGAGTTACATGCCTAAAAGACTTTTTAGAAGGAAAGAAAGTACAAAAATCCATAGTAGCTGGAATATAAATCAGTAATTCAATTCCGTGCATTACTACAATTTTTTTAATTTTGTCGTCATCTGTTGTAATAATTCGTCTATAAATTTCGCTCTTTTCATTAAAACTTTCTGCTTCTTTCTTATTATCTTTTAAGAGTAAAGCATGGGAACGCCAATCAAGAACTAAAATATTAACTTTCCTACCTAGATTGACTTTATCTGTAGTTAAGATAAAATCACCAGCAGTATTGGAGACTTCTTTTTTATCAGGAGTTAAAAACTTTCCATCATTTTCCTGAGAAACCCCTTGAACTAGTTTTAAATTTGTAAGAAAAGCTCTAGATAATGGAGCTAATTCTTTAACAGTATTTGCGGAAGGTACACTTTTAGCGGACATAGCTAAATCAGTAGACATCCTTATTCCTTTGACTTATAATCGATTAAATTTATAATTACACAAAAGTACCAAACCTAACTAGGGTTTTATTATATTGGCTTGTTTGGAGTCTTGGTATCCAACAATATAACAAATTTACCACAGCTAGTTAGGTTTGGTATTTATCGTTAGGACTAATAATCACCATCTAGATTACTAGAATATAGTGATTATTAGTGCACTGAGGATTCATTATTCAACCCTGTGCTGTTTCCAATTGTAATTGTTCACGTTGACGCTTCAGTTGGGCCATTGCCTCCTCTTGATTCTTTAATTTACGATCAAGGGCAATCTGCTTCTTCTTTGCTAATTCACTAGCTTGGGAAGCGTTTCTAACAGCTAGGCTTCGTTCGTCAATACTACAAATTTCCTTCAACATATCATACCGACCACGGTCATACTCAGTTAGTGAATCACCCTTAGACTCAATATACTCCTTAATTTCGTCTAGCTTCTCTTTAATAATTTTTGGAGAAACAATCTTAACAGATGGTCCAGTAGGTTCTACTGCTGTTCCTGGGGCTGCCTTTTGTGCTTTAATGGCTTTACCAATATCCATCACAGAGTGTAGGAATTGGGAACCAGATTGATTCTGGGCCATTGTAAGGACTTCGTCCTGTTGATAGTCCTCAGGAATATATTTAGCCAAATTAAAAGCATTACAAGCAGTAATCTTATCTTCAGAAACTAATTGAGTAGCTTCTGCAGAAAGCTTCTTTAGCTTCAAAATATTACTAAGATCAGCTGGCCACATAGTTAGTGCCGCTGCAACTTCTGTTTGTGTTTGTTCAGGGTGATTAGTGATATACCTAACCACCTGATGAAGTTTATCAATTAACTTTGTCGGCAATCTACGCTCATTAGCAGACATTTGTAACCGAATAACTTCATCATCAGTAATGTTGTCATCGACAATAATAGGGACACGATCAAACCCTAACTCGGTGGCACAACTAAACCTATGGCCACCATCGACAATTTCATACTTATTGGGAATTAATTGTTTGAATTCATTTTTTAATGATCGAACAATAATGGGAAACATAATCCCATTCTCTTGAATATCAAACTTTAACCGTTCATAATCATCTCTTTCCTTATAAACAGGCCTATACTTAACATCAGTAACTACCAGAGAATCCAATGGAACATTTAAATATTGTTTTTCGCTCATAAAACACCTTTTTTTCGATACGGGTTACTATTTTTAACCTAAAAAACTTATTTTAGGTTCTGTTTCCTATTAGTATTATATCATAATAAAAATAATTGTCAAGTGTTTTGACAATTATTTTATTAAATTAGTGGTTCGTACCTTTTTTTATTCTTTTTTAGCAAAATATTCTTTCAAAATTTCAGATTCCTTTTCTCGAAACCATTCACGGATTTGTTTATAGCTAGTTGCACTACCAAAGACCCGTACAGCTTCACTGGCAATTTTATTTATTAAATTGTCAGAGACATTATAAGTATTTGTCAGTCGCTCTAGATTCATTATGATGAGTCGAAGATTACGTTGGTGCTGAAAATCACTATATATCTTTCTTTTTAAGAAAAACCAATGATTATGTCTATCTAACATAAAGTTTTCAACCGGATAGGAACCTTTATTTTTTAACCGTAACCGTAACCGTCACCGGAACCATAACCGGAACCGGAACCGTAACCGGAACCGTAACCGTAACCGTAACCGGAACCGTAACCGTAACCGTCACCGGAACCGTCACCGGAACCGTCACCGGAACCGTAACCGTAACCGTCACCGGAACCGTCACTGGAACCGTAACCGTAACCGTAACCGTAACCGGAACCGGAACCGTAGCCGGAACCGGAACCGTAGCCGTAACCGTAATCTATGCTTTCCATACTGGCACCTTTATTTTTTTAACCGGAACCGTAGCCGGAACCGTAGCCGGAACCGTCACCGTCACCGTAACCGTAACCGGAACTGTAACCGTAACCGGAACCGGAACCGTAACCGTAATCGTCACCGGAACCGGAACCGTAACCGGAACCGTCACCGTAACCGTAACCGGAACCGTCACCGGAACCGTAACCGTAACCGGAACCGGAACCGGAACCGGAACCGTAACCGGAACCGTAACCGTAACCGTAACCGGAACCGTAACCGTAACCGTCACCGGAACC
>Ga0180090_1000008_pt1 | contig 26069 bp, 39 predicted proteins | sample EasRiv890_16_10D_FD_121787 | JGI IMG/M metagenome (GOLD analysis project Ga0180090, IMG submission 121787) | Soil microbial communities from meander-bound floodplain in the East River, Colorado, USA - East River metaG ERMLT890_16_10D | ecosystem: Environmental > Terrestrial > Soil > Floodplain ...
AGGGCCGGTCGAGGCGCTGGCCCGAGCATACGCTTATGGCACTATTCAGACCGCACTGGTAGGCCAACTGTTTAGCAGCGGTCCCGGTGGCCTGGGGGACTACCTGCGCCACACCGGCACGGCGCTGGGCGAGATGCAACTGGTCGAGTTCGGGGCGCACGTCTCCGGTCTGCAAAGGACCGGCGGCGGCTCCCTCGGCATGTCGCTGCGCGGCGAGTTCGGCAAGGCCGGCGAGCACGCCGCACTCTCGGCCATCACCTTCGCCGGCCTGGGCATCGGCCGGCTGCGGCGCAACCGCCTCGAAACCGCGGCCGAGTCGCTGCGCCGCGAGGGCCTGACACCGCCGGAGATCGAAGCGCAGTTGCGGATGGTGCAGGGCCGCGTGGGTGAGCTCATCGAGGCGGGCGAGCCGCGCTCGCGGGCGCAGGAAATCCTTCGCACCGAGTACGCCGGCAGCGAGCCGCTGCTGCAGCTGGGGCTGTCGCTGGCGGGCAAGATGCGGCAGAAGGGCACGGTGGCGCCGCCCAACCCGGTGCTGACTGCTGCCGAGAAGGCACTGGGCGACCGCGTGCCGCCCGCGGAGATGGCGCGGATCACCGAGACGCTGGGCCAACTTCGCGACGTGGACCCCGGCGCCTCGCGGCACGACGCGCTGCGAGCACTGAGCGATCTGTCGCTGCTGCCGCCAGAGGCCGGCAAGGCAACGCTGGCTTACGCGAAGTCACTGGTGAACCAGTTCCCCCGGCAGCGCATGGAGTACCTGCCCGCACAGGGACCGGAGCCGGGCGTCGATCGCGTGCCGCAGCCGGCCCAGCCGCCCGAGCCGCCGAAGCCGCCCGAGCTGACGACCCCGGCCCCGGAGGCGCGGACGCTGACGCCCGAGCAGGCGGCGCAGAACCTGACGCTGGTGGAGTCAGGCGTGCTTCCATCGCCGGTCAAGCTCGCCGCCGCTGATGTGCGCCGCAACCTCGAAGCGGCCATGCCCGCGGGCGTCGAGGTGCGCGCCGGCAACTCCGGGCGCCTGGGCGTCGGCTTCGAGAAGGCCAGCGGCAAGACCGTCTTGCACATCGACAACGCCCGGCTCAAGAAGTGGGCCGAGCGCGGCGAGGAAGCCGTGGCGGCGATGGTGTTCGAGGAAGCCCACCACGCGCGACACAGCGGCAACAAGAACGCCAGGGAGAATAGCGCGAACTGGAAGCGCCTGCCCGCCGACGTGCGCGAGGCGGTGACGATGGCCCGCGAGCGGGACCGCGGCAAGTCCGACGGCGTGCTGTTCCTCGAATACGCGCGCATGCGCGAGCAACTCCAGAGCCAGCCGCATATCAGCGAGTGGCACATCCAAGGCAAGCGCCACTTCGCCGAGCAGGCTGAAAAGGCGATCCGCGCCCTGGAAGAGTCGGGCGGCGTCGTGCTGCCGGGGCGGCCCGTGCCGGCCGCACAACCGGAACCGCCCCCGGCCGCACCAGAAGCCCCCTCCAAGCCCCCCGAGGCCGCGGCGCCCCCGCCGGTGCGCGCGGAGGCCGCGCCCGAGGCGCCGCCCGCCGCGAAGCCGACGCTGGCCCAGCGCATGTTGCAGAAGGGCCGGCAGGACGCGGGGGCGCGGCCCGGCTCGCCGACGATGCAGGCCGGGCCGAAGCCGGCAGCGGCCGAACCTGCGAAGGCGCAGCGCCCGCCAGACCTGTACAGCCGGCAGACCCGCGTGGCCGACATCGAAGCGTCGAGCCTGCCCGAGCGCGGCAAGACCATCCTGATCCGCCGCCTCAGTGGCGAGTCCCAGGAAGTCATCAGCAAGGACCAGGGCGTTACCCGCCAGCGCATCGAGCAGCTGGAAAAGGAGGCGCTGAAGAAGCTGGGCTACCCCGGCACCTCCGTGGACAAGATTCAAGCGGAAACCGCCCGCCTGGAGGGGCGCGAAGTGCTGCAAGAACGCGGCGCCACCGTCACGGCCGGCGACCTGCACAACCTTCCCGAAGGCGTCTACGGCCGCGAGGTCGGGCGCGAGCAGCCGGCCGCCCCGCCCTCGGCGGCCGGCAAGCCCATCGGCCAGGCCGAGTTGATCGCCACGCTGGAGTCCGTCCTCAAAGGCAAGAGCTACGTCGATCAGCCCCCGGCAGGCTACAAGGCCGTGGCCCTCACCGACAAGGGCGCCGAGGTGGTGGGCAAGATGTCCGCGCAGGACGTCCACGTTCGACTCGAAGAGAAGTTCCACAACTTCGCCGAGCGCGTCGGCTTCCCCACGCGGCCCGACCTGCTGCCGCCACCGGTGCGCGCCGGCCTGCACCAGTTCGACCCGCGCGCCGACCCCGGCGCCGCGCCCACGAAACGCTCGATGGTCGAGGGACTGGCGGCGTGGATGGAGCGGCGCTCGCTGGGGCAGATGGACGGCCTCACCGCCGAGCAGCGGGCCGCGGCGGACTTCGCCGAGAGCTGGTTCGCCGCCAAACAACTGACCGGCCGGCTCGACCAGATCAAGGCGCTCTTCGCCCGCTTCACGGCCCAGAACCCCGAGCAGGTGTTCGGCGGCCGCGTGAGCCACACCGGCCAGCGGGCCGCGCCCGAGCAGACCGGCAAGGAGGCGGCGGCTGATGTGGCGGCAAGGACACGCGACACCCTCATCGACTCCGTCGAGAACGAGTTGGCGTTCGCGCTGCGCATGGAGAAGGCGGCGCTGGCCAAGGGCGGCAAGATCGGCCCCGGCGAAAGCCCCTACGCCATGCTGTCGCACCTCCAGCACGCGGCCAAGCCCACCGCCGGGGAGTACCACGAGCGCGGCGTCTGGGGCGTCAACGAGCAGGGCAACCGGGAAACCCTCGGGCCGTCGTGGGCCGAGATCACCAAGAGCCTCAAGCCCGGCGAACTGCCCAGGGCGGACGACTTCGCCGTGGCCCGCCACCTGCTCGCCGAGCACGAGCGCGGCACCGCCCTCATTGCCGAGGGAAAGAGGGTCGGCGGCGAGGAGGGCCAGGCGCTGATCGAGCGCGGCGAGGCGGCGCAGCGGCTCGTTTCGCCCGAGGCGCTGGCCGAGGCGCGGGCGGCGATGGCCGAGTACGCCAAAGACCCCGAGTTCGTGGCGCGGGCCACCGCCTACGCCGAGGGCCTCACCGCCGGCAACAACGCCATGAGGCTCGCGCTGGCCTCGCCAGGCATCCACCACCTGCCCGCCGAGCAGGTCGCCAGGGAGATCGCCGAGCGGCCCACCTACATCCCGCTCGACCGCGTCTTCGAGAGCGGCCGCGACACCATGAAACTCCCCGGCCACAAGGGCGAGGTGCTCCGCGGCGTCACGCACAGGCGCACCGGCTCCGACGAGCAGGTCAAGGCGCCGTCGCTGTCCTACGCCGAGCGCTCGCTGGCGACGGCGCACCTGGTCACGACCCAGCTGCGCTGGAAGGCCCTGGTCGAGTTCGCCGACAAACACGGCCTGGGCGACTACCTGCTGCGCAAGCCCGGCACGGGCGAGCCGGTCACCGCCGAGAAGGGTTTTACCCAGGAGCAGGCCAGGGCGTTCAAGGAGATGGGCTTCGACGAGAGCGCCATCGCCCGCGCCGTCGAGGCGCTGGGCGGCAGCGTTGTGCGCTTCAGCCACGCCTCCTGGCCTAAGGACGGCACCCGCCCCAGCATCGAGTACCGCGGCCCCGGTGGCGACCGGGAGATTATCCGCGTGGGCAATGAGGTGCTGTACAACTTCCTGACCGACCGCACCCTCGACGCTCACGACTTCGCCCGCCGGCTCAACGCCATCGCCCACCTCGGCTTTCACGTTCCCGGCGTGGGGCGGGTCGAGCCGCTCATCGGCATCGGCAAAACGGTGCGGACGTTCGCCACGGGCTTCTCCCATGTGTTCCAGTTCGCCAACGCCATCCTGCGCGACCCCCGGACGTTTCTGGCGAACACCATCAACCGGGCCTCGAGGGGGGAATACCTCGACGCCCTGAAACGGTCCTACGCCTTCGCCTGGTATCAGCTCACCGGCCGCTGGACGGGAAAGAAATCGCCCGATCGCTTGTACCAGGACTTCTACGACCGCCGCGGCGACCAGTTGCGGCAGTTCGCCTTCGACCGCGATGCGCCGCTGGCGGGCGTGAAGCCGACGACGGTGGGTTCGGTCTGGGGCGTCGTGAAGGACCTGCTGGGGTTCGTCGGTGCCGGCGAGCTGGGGCCGCGATTCCTGGAGTACAAGAACAAGGCTCGCGAGCTGACGGGCCTCAACGAGAAACAACTGACCGAGCAGCTCGTGGCGGCGGACCGGGCCGCGGCGGCGGGCAGGCCCTACGTCGATCCGCTGCCGCTGGGCTTCGCGGCCGAGATCATGAACGCCGCGGCCGAGGTGACGACGCCGTTCCAGCGACAGGGGACGGTGTCCAAGGAGATCACCAAGGTCATGCCCTACTTCGGGGCCAACATCGCCGGCACCTCGAAGTGGCTGCGCAACTGGAAGACCAACCCCAGCGGGGCCATGATGGGCCTGGGCCTCTACCTGGCGGGCAAGCTGCTGCAATGGCTGATGTTCAAGGATGAGCCGTGGTGGCAGGAGCAGTCGCCGCGTGACCGCTTCAACAACTTCATCATCCCCGTGGGTGGGCGGCTGTACCGCCTGAACGCCGCGGTGGGCCTCGACGTGCCCATCGGCGGCGCCCTCATCACCACCCTCGACGCGGCCTCGCGGAACAACCCCGACCTGCGCGGGCTGATCGACGAAAGTATCGAGTCGGCGCTGCCGCCGGGGCTGTCGCGTTCGGCGGTGTCTCTGTCGCGGGGCCGCTTCGGCGCCGCCGCCGCGGAGCTGGCGGCCACCCCCGCGGGCACGGCGGCTCACACCGCCCTGGACCTGCTGCGCAACGAGTCGTGGACGGGCAGCCCGATCACGCCGCGGCGCGACGAGGGGCTGCCGGCGCTGGATCGCTTCAGCCGCTATCAGCTACCCTACCTCGCCGAGCAACTGACCGGCCGGGGCGGCACCGCGGGCGACGTGCTCCGCGGCGCCCGCCGGGGCGGTCTTGCGGGGGCGGCGACATCCCTGCTGCCGGTGCGCGAGGCCCACAACCTCAACCGCAGCGTCGGCGAGTTCTACGAGCAACTGCAAAGCCTGGAGGAGCGATCACTGGCGGCACGCCGCGCCGGCCTGGCCTTCGCCGAGGAGGACCGGCTGCGGGGGCTGCACCAGGTCGAGCGGCAGATGCAGGATATGAGCCGCGCCGCCCGCGGGGCGCGCATGCAGGGCAACCGCGTGGTCGAGGGCACGCCGCCCGATGACGCCACGGTGCGCGACATCCGCCGGCGGCAGGTCGAGTTGGCCCGGCGCGTGCTGGGGCGCTAGCGCTCCCGCCGCAGAAACTCGAGTTTTTTCAGCAGCGACTCGTCGCCGTAGGCCAGCACGCCGCCCCAGACGCGGTAAGGGTGCCTCGGCCGCGTGGTGGACGGATGCAGCCGGATCACGGTGACGACGCCGTGGCGCGGGGCGTTGAACGTGCTGCCCTCGAAGCCGGCGCCGTCGTTGACCATCAGGGCGTAAGGCTCGCCCCCCTCCGGCTCCATCACTGCCAGGCCGTGCATTTTGGCCCAGGCGGAAAACTCGCTGGGGCTGGAGAAGCTGACGCCGCTTCCGCCCCCCAAGAGAACGATCCCGACCGCGGCCGTCACGAGCAGGCCGGCGCCGACCGCGGCGAACATCTTGTGGACACGCAAGATCTTCATTGCCCTTTGGGCCTCCGTAACAGGTGGAGGGATTGTACGCGCGCCTTCTCCAACAGGGCAAGGGGATTTGTTTTGCGGCGCCCCAGCAAACCCGGTAGAATCATATCAACGAATAAACAACCCTGGATGTGAGGACCGCCCCGTGAGGACTGCAGCACTACTCCTGGCCGCTCTGCTCGCCCCGCCGCTGATCGCCCAGGTGGACGTCGGCGCCAAGGTCGGCGGCAACGTCGCGCCCGACGGCAAGACCGAGATTCACTGCGACCTGCCCGGCAGCCAGCACCTGCACAACAAGGGCGGCTCCGATAGGGCCGGCCTGTGCGTGTTCACGAGTTGCGACCATGCCGCGAGGTGGCAGAACATCCCGGCGCTCATCGGCTTGCGGGACTACATGACGAAGTACCCCGGCGGCGGCTGGCCCGAGAAGCTGGCCAAGTACATCACGAAGATTTGCAAGGAGCGGGGCGTGCCTGAGCCGAAGTACGTCCAGATCGAGAACAGTAAGGACCTGGAAATCCTCAAGCTGGCCTGCAAGACGGGCCGCATGGTGTGCATCACCTACGAGCGCAGCCCCACGGGCAGGTACAACGGCTCGAAGATCGCCCACATGGTCAATCTGCCGCACGCGGACAACGCCTGGTTCGCCGTGCTCGACAACAACTATGAAGGGCCGACCCGATACGAGTGGGCGCCCCCCGACGAATGGCTGCGCGTGACCAACCCCCGCGGCTTCTGGGCGGTGGTGTTCCTCGATGGCCCGCCGCCGCCTCCTCCCTCCAACTGAGGTGCGACATGCAACATGAAACCAAGGGGTACATCGCCGTTGTCCTGCTCGCCACGTTCGCCACGGTGGCGCTGCTGGTGTTCATCGGCCGCGCCATGGGGCAATGGGGCGTCAGCAGGGGGCCGGTCGGCCCCGCAGTCGTCGTGCAACCCGCCCCTCGCGTCGCCGCCATCCCCGACGGCTGGAAGCCGCATCCGGCCAACTCGCGGCAGTTCGTGTACTGGCAGGGCGGCGCCCCGGTCGGCCTGTACTGCACCACGCGGGAAATCTACTGGCAGTGGAACAGCCGCACCGCTGCCTGGGGCGCAACGGCCAACCCGCCCACCAGCCCGCCCTGCCCGCATCGCAGCGCCGAATCGTTCGTGGAGGCCGACTCGCCCAAGCAGGATTTTGGCGTGGGCTGGCGGGCCGATCCCAAGCAGCCCGAGAAGTTCTCCATCGGCGGCGTGGAGGTGGACCGGCGCAAGGCATTCGAGGCCATCGGCGCTGGTGTGCCCGACGACAGCGGCCTGCGGCGCGTGACCGTGATCGGTAGCGAGGCCGAGTGCAAGCAGGTATCCGATGCCATCGCCACCGCCCCCGAGCTCGCCGCCGCCAAGGGCCAACTCATCGTGCAGTGCTACCGGCCCGACCACTGGGCCGTGGCCGACACCAACTTCAAGCGCGACGGCAAGCCCACGGTCTACATTCAGGCCGCCGGCGGCAAGGTGCTGCACCGCCAGGATGAGTGGCGTGGTCCGGCCAAGTTCGCCGAGGCCGTCCGCAAGAGCGACCCGTCCTACGACCCGAAGAAGGACCCCGACCTGAACAAGCAAGTTCTCCCCGTGCCGCCCCTGCCCGGTCCCAGCGGGCCGGACATCGACCTATCGAAGCTGCCCAAGTGGGTGTGGGGCGTGCTGGGCGGCGCCGCGGTGCTGTTGCTGATGTGGTTCCAACAGAACAGGAGCGTGAGTCATGCTGTCCGCTGAGCTGCTGAACATCGTCCTGCCGGCGGCGGCAGCCCTCATCGCCTACTGGCTGCGCGGCCGCCAGCCCATGCCGGCGCCAGCGCCTGGGCCAAACCCGCTGCCGGCGCCAGCGCCGGGGCCGAGTGATCGGCCGCTGCTGGATTTGCTGCTACGGCTGCTGCGGGGGCTGACGCCGCAGCAGATGCAGATGCTCGAAGCCCAGGCGGACGGAGCGCCGGCGGACGCGCCGCGAGAAATGGTGTTCCGCATCGAGGTGACGCCGCCCGTGGTATCCGTTCGCCCGCACTGAGGTTCGACCGTGAAGGCCCTGGCCCTGGCAGTCCTGTTCGCGCCCTACTGGCCCCCGCCGCCCCTGGATGTGGCGAAGGGCCTGCCGTCGCTCAAGGAAGCCAAGGCGCAGATCGAGTTCGGCGAGTCGGTGCGAGACGGCTACACCGGCGGTCCTGTCTACGACATGGTGAACTGGAACCTGTGGTTCTGGCGGCAGGTGGTCCTGATCCGGGACACGGAACTTGACGCGAGCCATCGCCGGCAACATCTGCGGGAACTGATCGACTGGCTGGGCTGGGAAGCGGTGCTGACCGGCCGCATCCCGCCCGCTGTGCCGCTGGAGTTGATCCCGATTCGCTGAGTCACTTCCTCAGCCCCGGAGGTTCGCGAGTCCCCTCCGGGGCTTCTACTCTTTCCCCAGCACCAGATCGACCACCCAGCATCCTCGCACGTGCGGCCCCGGCTCGCGGCAGTGGGCGAGAAGGGGATGGGGGACACGTCCGGTGCCATCGCACTTACAGCACTTGTCGGGTAACAGTCCGTCATTGCAATATGGACACTTCAGGCGGTTCAGCGAGTACGGCGGGTTGTAGTAGATGCCAGCCCCTCCGCACTTCGAGCAACCCACATCACCGTCAACGCAATGCTCGCAGACGGAGTCTGCGCACCCAGCGTCTTCGAGAGCATCGGCGAGGATGGGCATGTCCTCGAAGCGGCGATCCTCGTAGATGCTGCGGGCGACGGCGTGGACGCTGGGGGTGCGGTAGGTCGCATCCCACCCAATCCCGCCGCACACCGGGCACGGACCTGGATAAGTGCCTGGGCCTGACCAATCAAAGGGGCGGTCGCAGCCGTGCGCCTTACCGTCGCCGTCGCACCGCCCGCACACCGGCAGCCGCACCGGCCGCCACGGATTCCCCGCCACGCAGCGGAGCAGGCGGGCCTGGGTGGCGGGCGGGCCAGTGTTGGCGAGGATACTCTCTATCGCCCGCTCGTCTAACAGGTCGTGGCCGACCCAGCAGGGGGCGACGTGAGTGTCATCCTGCTCGTCCCAAGCGGCATGATCTGCGCCACGATCGGCCTCTCGCAACTCCTCCGCCGTCGCCTCCCCGTCCGCGTACTTCTCGCTCACCTCAACCGCACGCCGCGAGCGCGGGTCGGTGAGTCCGCCGACGCGGCCGGTGCCATGGCAGATGAGGCACCGTTTGCGAGGTTCTAGCCCAACGACCTGACCTCCCGGCCCCCCGATGACAGACCCTTCACCCCTGCACCGCCTGCACTCCACCCCGTCCCACACCTGCCGGCAGCAGCCGCAGGCGAACAGTCGGAGCTTGCGGACGGCCCTGATCGCGGGAGCACTACCGACCGGACCGTACCCCGTTCGGTGATCACTCTGGAAATGCCGCAGCATCGCCACCGGATCGCTGCTCGTCAGCCACTGGCGTTCATCCACGGTCCACCTCCACAATCTCCGGCTCATCCGCCGGCCCCTCGTCCAGCGGCTTCACTTCCAGCAGCGCGGCCCCGTCCACGGTGCACACGCGCGGGCTGTCGTCCCAAAGCGCCACCTGCTGGCACACCGGGCACACCACAAGGACCAGCGACGTCGTCACGGCCGCACCTCCAGGTCGCTCATCAGCACCTCGCGCACCGTGGCGGTCCAGCGCCCCAGTACCTTTTTCCACCCGTGAACTTGAATCCTGTTTTGCGCTTGCAGCACCACCGCCACCGCCGGAATCGCCAGCAGCTTCGCCAGCCGTTTTGACTGGTTGCTGACCGTGGTCGTCTGCACCAGCAGCACGCCCGCCTTGTCGGCCCGCGCCGCAATGACGTCCGCGAAGCCGAACAAGTCCTGGCGGATGCGGGCGTGCTGATTCCACTTCTCGACGACGGCCGCGAGATAGCCGGCGTCGCGCAGCCGCCGCAGCGTCAGTTGCGTGGGGGAGGTTGCCATCAGGCCGGCACCTTGGGGAACTCGCTCCACTCGCGGCCATCGAGCAGCCGGCCCGCGACCTTCTTGCCGACCTGGAACATCGAGGCCGGCGTATCCATCGGGACGCCGCTGTGAACCGGGGTGAACATCACCTTGCCGACCTGCTCTGGGCCGTACTCGCCCCACTGCTTGAAGAAGAACGGCACGGCGGCGTTCTGGCACTGGTCCCGGAGCGAGCGTGCCCAGTCCGGGTGCATGGGCCGCGCCCCGTGGCCGCTCTCGCCGCCGACGATGACCCAGTCGATGCGCGGCAGCTTCGGCTCCTGGGTTTCCGCCACGAAGTCGGGGTGGCCGTCTACACCCTTGACCTTCAGGCGGAACTGGCCCGTGAGGGCGTTGCGCGTCCCGCTGCCGTCGGGGAAGCCGAGTTGCGTCAGGTCCACCGGCGCCAGCAGCGGCTCGCACGACAGGAACCGCACCGCCGCCGGAATCTTCAGCAGGTGCGGGATGCGCTCGTCGGCCGTGGCCTGGTTCTCGACCGAGGCGCCCAGCCAGACGTTGGGCCGGCAGAAGCGGAACGTCTGCCCGTCGCCCTGCGGCGTGTCGCCGGGGAAGTCGGGGCCGCTCCAGGCCGGTGGCGTCAGCCGCAGGATGTTCTCCGGCCGCTTGGTGAGCAGCAGCCAGTCGAGGTGCGGCGTCGCCAGGATCAGGTCGAAGAGGCGAACGCGCGGCTCTTCCAGCTCCGCGCGATCCTCGAACACGTCGGCGAGACTGGCGCAGAACACGCGCCGCCTTGGCAGTTCTGTCAACAGCTGCTCCTCCCTTGCCTCCTTGTCCCACTTCAGCGGCAGCTTCCAATACGATTCGGCCGCGATGACTCGCGTGCCATGGTCGCCCCAGACCCCGAGCACCGCCGGGTTGCGCTTGCTCAGCGTCTCGGCGTAGCAGTTGGCGCAGCCAGGGCTGACCTGGGTGCAGCCTCGCCACGGATTGAATGTGTGTGAGCACCATTCTATTTTAGAGTTCTCCACGCTATTTAGGCTCCTTACTATGGCATGTGGAACACAGCAGCGCTATTCTCCATCGCTCGCCTCCCTGTCCTTGTCGTCGATCAGCCGGCGCAGTTCTTCCATCGGCCGCAGTCGGCCCTGCGGCACGAAGTAGGCCGCGTGCCGGATATTGCCGCCGGCCGGGCGCCAGCAGTCGGGCCGCTTGCCTTCGCGGGCGAACATCCAGCCGGCGACCTTCCACGAGTTGAACGATCCGCACACCAGCACGAAGGCGTGCTCGTCGTGGTCGGAGCGGTGCAGGATCAGGCTGCCGTCCACCCGCGGCGTCGAGCGGACCTGGAGCTTCACCCGGCCGTTGGCCAGGTCGCCGGTGGTGGTGTCGATGTCGGCCAACGGCTCCCACGGCAACTCCAGATGCTTCGCCGCTGCCAACTCGGCCAGCGCCGCCTCCACGTCGAGGTCCCAGCTGCGCTTCGCCCCGTAGGCCGCCAGCCGGCCGCGCAGGGCGTTCCTGATGACCCGCGCCACGCCCTCAGCGGCGCCGCGGTAGACTTCTTCCTCGGACAGTCGTATCGTGTCAGCCATGACACCGTCTCCTTTAAGTCGCCCTCGCCTTCACCTCGGCCGCCAGCAGCGTGTAGCCATGGTCGTAAGCGAAGTCGGCGTAGTCGCGCAGGGCCTGCCGCGCCCGCTCGGCCTCTTCCTTCGCCTCGCGGGCCTCTTTCATGCGCCACGAGAGCAGCGACAGCAGGTGCCGCTCGTTCTCGGTCGGACAGCGGCCGTCGCCGAACAGCGCCACGCTGGGGCTGTCGATCACAGCCCGCAGCGCGGCGTTCTCACGCTCCAGATGGGCGATCTTCTCCTGGTCCGGTGTCACGTCTCACCCCTTCCTCATCGTAAAATCCTTGCCTTGGCTTGCCCTGCCGCGTCACGCCTTGCCCTGCCGAGCCGCGCCAGGACGCGCCAAGCCGGGATCACTCCCAAAGAACAACCTCGGCCTTGCCGTACTGCCCGCGGAACGTGCCCAGCCCCAGGCACAGCAGCCCCTCGGTGAAGATGTTCAGGAGTTGCTGCTCCTGAATCTGCCGGTTCGGGTAGAGCGTCAACTCGAAGTGCAACTCCCACGGCAACGGCAGTACGGGGCGAACCTTGGGGTTCGGAATCCCCTTCTCCAGACGGGCAACGTCGTGTTTGATGTAGACGTTGCTGAGGGTGTCGCAGAGCAGCCCGTCCTCGGTCTTGCCGTCGATCTTGCCGAAGACGATGGGCTTGCCCCCGCGCAGGAACGGGATCACGCGCGGCTCGACCGTCACGAATGACCCGCAGGCCAGCGCGAACGCCTTATACTTGCGGGGGTCGAGCAACCGCTTGGGCGCAGAATCGGTATTTTGCGCCGAGAGGAACGACATGATGTTCGCCGAAGGGAGGCAGATGGTCCTGCCCGACTCCCCCGCCAGGTAGAGCTTCTGCCACGGCTCCAGCTTGGTGTCGTTGTCGCCGGGGTAGCGGTCGAACATGATGTCCGTCAGCCCCCGGACGTGGACGCGGCGCAGGGTCTTCTCCCGCGTGCCCGCCTCCGACCGCGTCTTGGGTTCCTTCGCCGCCTTCGTCACTTCCTTGGTCATGGACTATCTCCTTCATGGGTCAAAGCCTCGCCTTGCAACTCCTAGCTTCGCCAGGACCGGCCCCGCCGCGCCGCGCCTTAAGCGTCAGCCTTTCGGCGGTGGACGCCATCGCTTCGACTTGAAGCGAACCCTGGTCGCCTTCGCCATTTGCAGCGCACGCTGCGCCGCGGTCATCTTCGCCCGTTTGGTCCTGTGCTTCGGCTCCATGCTCGCTACTCCTTGCGCCCCTCTCCGCTCCTCGGCTCCAGTGCGGCCAGCAACTGCCTCCCAACCCACTCCGTATAGGCCGGCGGGATAGCCTGGCTCAGCTCGCGGCGCGTCATCCAGTCGATGCCCATTGCCACCCCGCCTACTTCCAGAGGCATACGAATTGGTCTGTAGTGCGTTCTGCCGCTGGATGCGACGTAGGCTACACCACGGCTACCCGTCACCTGGACGCACTGCCCGAATACAGTCAGGTCGCCGTCCTGGTGCCTGCAAGGTTCTGCCGGCGAGAACAAAAAGAACGACGCGCAGAACAGCCGGTGGCGACGCAGCCGCAGTCCGAACTGCGTTCCGCACAACTCGATTGACCACGGCAGCGGGGCACCCGGCACGTTCTCGACCACCCACGGCTTGCCACAGGCTTCCAGTGCCATTAGCGTTGTCGGGAGCAGGTCAGCGTACTCCCGCCCCACGGAGCCGGGGCAGTGCCGCGCCTTGCTGTACCGCTGGCACGGGGGCGAGGCGTGGATGGCGTCAAAATCCTGGCCGATGTTTCGGAGGGCTTCGAGGGCATCCTGCTGAAACCAGGCGAACGGGTAGCGCGGCTGAGGCTCAACGTCCACGCCAACCACGTCGAAGCCTGCGCGGTGGTATCCCACCGCGCAGCCCCCGGCGCCGCAGAACAGGTCGAGCAGTCGCGGCCGCGCCATCACTCGTCCCCTTCGCCTTCGGTGGCCTCGCCGTTCTCATCCACGGGCGCCATCTCGGCGCGCCGCGCCCAGAACTCCTCCAGCCCCTGCTCGATGGCCTCGGCCTTGGCCTCGCCCACGCCCTTGATCGACGTCAGCCGCATCCGCCCGCCGTCCGCGTTGAGGTAGTCGGCCAGCTCACCCACGGTCTTCAACTCAGCCTCCCCGAGCTTGCCCAGCAGCGACACCGTGACGCCCTCGTGGCCGCCGATGGCCTCGCTCAGCGGCACGTCGCGCCAGTCCGCATCGGCCGCGTCGAACAGCGGCTTGGGGTTGAGGGTGTCGTCGAAGGCCGTGAAGAACTCGCGCTGTTTGTTCTCCAGCAGTTTCTTGCTGGCCGCGGCCTGGGCCTTGTCGCTCTCGTGCTCACGCTCCAGGTCGCTCACCTCGCGCCGCAGCTTGCACAGATGCGCCGGGATGCCGTCCAAGGTCGTCTCGGGCTTCTTCTCTTTCGTCGTCGCCATGAAATCTCTCCTTGGGTTGTTGGTTGTCGAACTATCTGGGCCACTCTGTCTCGGGGATGGGTTCGCCATCCTCATCACGCACGTCGATGGAGGGGTAGTCGTAGCCGTGATCGAACAGCTTCTTGAGGGAGCGCCCGAGGTTCTCGCGGCGCACGCGGGAGAACAGTCTCCAGTCGCCGTCCTTGTGGGGGTCGTCGGAGATTTCGTAACGGAACACATCGCACAGCCGTTTCTCGCTCAACTCTGCCCCTCCTTCTCGCGCTCGATCCGGTCGGCGTGCCGCAGCGCCTCGTCCTCGCGGTAGCGGTTGCCCGCCGGGTCGCGCCAGTCTGTCACGCCGCGGTGCGTCTTGCTGGTCCAGCCAGCCTTGCGCAGCACCTCGCGGAGCTGCTCGGTCAGGGTGTCGAACAGGTCGTCAGCCACGGCGATCCCTCCGTTCGCGTACCAATCCAGCAGCCACCACCACAGCAGCGCCGCGAAGATCACAGGGCCGAATAGCGCGCAGACGACGGCAAAGCCGAACAGGTCGTGGCGATCCAGCCGCCGCGACAGGTCAGCGCCCATCTCGGCCCACGCAGCGGGGATGTCCAGGTCGTCGCTCATCGTCCATTGCCCTCGATCTGGCCCACGGGTCTGCCCACCACCTCCGCGATCTTCCGCAGCGGAGCCGGCAGCGCCGCCTCACGCTCGATGCGCTCGGCGATGGGGTTGTAGATGTCCCGGAACTGCGAGCGCGCCGTGTTGCAGTCGCCGGGATTGGTGTTGCACAAAGACTCCCAGCCCATGCAGCTCGCCGCGTGCGCCGCAGCCGCCGGCAGCGCCGCCAGCGCGTCACGCTCGCGGTCGTGCCCAAATCGACGCACAGCCTTCATGACCAGCCCCCAGGCTTCGCCCCAGCCGAGTTGGTCCGGACGCGCCAGGCGCAAAGCCAGGCCCCTTAGAACCCCGACCGGCGGGATGGTCGGGAACTCGTTCTCCGCCACGGCCCGCCGCGCCGCCTCCTGGACCGTTGCCGGATGGAACTCCTGGAGCAGATCGAAGTACACCTCGGCCTGGTCGCGCGGCATGGTCTTGCCCACAGCCGAGGCCAGGTAAGCGCCAATCGCTGCAAACTCTTCCCTCGTCACATCGGGCCTCCTTGCAGAAAGTCGCGCAGACCGGAGTACAGGTCGCGGCCGGGCGCCACCTCGTCCTCCCACCGCCGCTGATTGAGCCACGTCGTCGGGTGCGGGATGAACGCCCCGCCGTCCTTGGTCCACTGCTCCGAGCGGGAATGCGTGGCGATGGCGGCCAGGATCGTTTCCGCCAGCACGGCATCGGGGTCGAGCTTGTTCCACGCCTTGAGGGCGGACTGCCGGGCGACCTTGCGCGGGTACGCCGACCAAAAGCGCTCGAAGCCCCCCGTCAGGGGGGTAAGGGGGGTATTCTTTCTTACTCTTCTCTTCTCTTCTCTTCTCTTCTCTGGTCCCGCGCTTGTCCCGCGCCCGCCGTGACCGGACCGTGACCGCTGATCCTGCTTGCGCACCGTCGCTAAGGCCCGCTGCTTTGCGGATTTAGAATTGTGGCGGTCGAAGCGCGGCACACGAAAACCACGCTCGCCGGCCGGTTCGAGCCAGCCCACATCAACCATCGCCTGCGCGAAACCGGCGCAGGCCACGTGACGGTCAACGTACACCAGCGAGACAGGAGCGTGACCGTCGCGTGACTGCCTGTTGATCCACCGCCAGAAGCGAAAGAGCTTCCCGATGGTGGTGTCGATGTCCAACCCCGTCCTCTCGGCGATGCCGATAGTCGAGGGGTCCTCGTCGAGGTCGCAGCGCATCTTGATCCAGTCGCCAGCCATGCACGCCTCTCCACCAGTGCGCGCATCCGCTGCGCGGGTTATAATGATTGCCATTGTGGCTCCCTCCTGGTGGATGCTGCTGGGTGTGAGCCTCTTCTTGCGCCCCGAGGTTCCGAGCCTCGGGGCGCTTCCGTTTTTACTGCCAGCCCGTGCCGCCGCATTCGGGGCAGTCGAAGCTGATTCGCCCGTTGATGTCGTGGGCGACGGTGGTTTGCCCGTCGCCGTCGCAGAACGGGCACTCCATCTCCCATTCTTCGATGTCTTCGTCGATGTCTTCGCTGTCAGCCATGTTGCACCTCTATACCGCGTCGGCCAGCGCCGTGATTCGCTGGCGCGCCGCCAGGACTTGCTTCCAGAACTGCTCCTCGGCCGCCGCCAGGAACGCCTGGTACACTGCGTCGGGGTGGACCTGCACCACCGCCAGCGACGGCTTATTGACGCCGCCGTAACGCTTGGCGATGCTGTAACTGGCGTAGTAGAGCAGCCTGGCCTCCGTCACCATCAGCAGGTGCTGGAGCTGGGGCTTGAACTGGTGCGGCACCACGCCGGCTAGGGCGATGCCGTGGTCGATCATGTCGGGAGCCTTGATTTCGAGGAGCACCTCGCCCCACAGGTCGATGCCGTCCAGCGATGCCTGCATCCAGGGCGGGTCGCAGCGAGCCACGCAGGCGGGCGGCAGGATCAGGCCGTGCTGCGTCTGGAACATCCGCCGCGCGTCCGGCTCCAATTTCTTGCCGCGGCGCATCTCGAAGTTCTCCTCACGCTCGGCGCCGCCGCACTTCTCTTCGAGCAGGGCTGCGGCACCACCTTCGAGGTAGCCGCAGCCCATGATTTCGGGCGCGTCGGAGCCGCCGATGCCGGCCAGCCGCCACGCCTTCCAGTCGCGCGAGCCTTGTTCGATGTCGTAGAAGCGAAGCATGGTGTCAGTCTCCCTCGTAGCAATCCAGCCGCGCCAGGCACTCGCGAAGCATGGCGACCATATAGAGTCTCAGATCGGCCCAGGTGACGGTGGCGCCGTCGGGCCGGTTGCCGCGGACGGCCTGCGCCGCCGCCTTGACGCGCGCCAGCCAATCCCTGTCGGGACCGGGACCGTGATTCGTGAGGGCCGACGCGATGGCGAAGACGTGCATGCACAGCCCCGTTGTGGCGGTGCAGAACGCTGGGCTGGGGAACTCGGGGTCCATCGCTGCCTCACTGTCTCGGGCACAAGGCGCGGAGTTTGTCGGTGGAGAGCACGCCTTCGGTCACGTCGCGCACGGCCTCGTCACCGTCGGCCGGCTCTTCCCACGCCTCGGGGACGGGAACGGCGACATGGCCGAAGGCGATGGACCAGGTCATCGCCCGCGTGCGCAGTCGCCGGTCCACATCGCGGATCATCTCCTCGCGGCTGCGGCCGTTGCCGTTGGCGTGCTGCGTTGCCGGGGCCGGTTCGGGCTGTGCCGGCGGCGCGGGCTTGCGGCGTTTGGGAGCCTCGGGCTGCTCCTCGCGGGCGCTGTCGTCGCGCCCGGCGAGGTCGTCGCTCTGGGCGACGCGCGGCATTTGCAGCAGGTCGCGGTACAGGTAGGCCAGGCTTGTCGTCAGGGCGATGGCGAAAGCCTTGTCGAGCGGGCGGCCGTTGCCCTCGACCACCGGCCAGCCCTTCAGCACCAGCGGCATCGACTCCCCGGAGCTGTGGCACAGCAGCATCCGCCGATTCAGGGAGAATACGGCCTTGCTGCCGGCCTGGAGCACCGCCATCTCCTGCTCCAGCGGCACCAGCGACAGGCCGCTTTCGTCGAGCGCCTCGCCGGCCGCGCGCAGCACGGATTCCGCGCTGGCATAGTCGAAGTTCTGGTGCGTGTTGCGGCGGTCGTGGTGCGCCGCCTTGCACTTGTCGCGGGCTGTGGCCAGCGCCGCGGCGAGGGCGCTGGGCCGCGGCGTCTCGGGCTGGTGCAGCGCCAGCGGCTGCTGGGGCTGCGGACGGTAGGGCGCAACGCCAACGGTTTTGCACAACTCGTCGAGCCTGTCGTCGATCCTGGTCAGTTCTCCGCTCATGATGCTTTCCTCCCTGGCTGCGCCTCGCCCAAACGGCGGCGCAGCTCGATGTTTTCCGCGGCCAGCGCCGCGACCAGCGACCGAGTCACCTGCTCGCCATCGCGGCCGCGCAGCACGCACGGGCGGCAGACGAGCACGCCCGGCGCTGAGGGAATCAAAGGACCTCGACAATGCGGGCACGTCAAGACGTCACCTCCATGTCACGCGGTGCCAGCGACTTTGCCAGTTTCTTCAGGGCGGGAACGTCGATGGCGATATGGTTGCGACCCAGAGGAAACCGCTTCAGCTGCACGCCGAGGCGCCGGTAGTGGTATGCGCGTTGGGATACGGCGCCCTCGGTCATCCCCAGCGCCCGGGCAATCGCCCTGACGCTCACGCCGGCCTGCCACGCCTTCACAAACTCCTCGGGAGAAACGCTCATGTCCGCCTCCTTTCCCACGCCTCGTACATGCGTGGAATCTGCTGATCGGGCGGCGCCTCTAATCCCGCGGCGATGGCGGCCTTCATGTCCGCCACCCTCCGCGTCCGGCTGCGCTCGGCGGCCGCCCGCTCATGGATGCGTCCGAGCATCCAGGACCCCCACAGGGAAGTCAGCAGCAGCACCAGCAACAGCACGTCGATGATCGGATTCATCTGGGGCCTCCCTGCCCTGGGTTTGGTTCAGGCCGCGCTGGGCGATGGCTGTCCGAGCCGCGCCGCTTCCTCCTGCCATTGCGCCTCCAGCCCCGCGGGGATGGGGATGGAGGTGATGCTCCCGCCGCCGGGAACGACCTGTTCCCAGAGTTCGCGGTAGCAGCTGAGGCACCGTCCCTCGGGCGGGACCAGGCGCACGGCGCCGGCCTTGAGAACGAACGTGGTTGCCTCACGGATTTCGCAGTGGTCGCACAACATCGCTGGGTGTCCCTCTGCCTCGCCCCGTTCCGCGGGGTGGAGAAATGGCGGCGGGGTGGTGAGCACGGAACATCCCGCCGGCCGCAACAAGCGGCCCCCCGCCGCCGGTTCCCTGGAAGTCATGGCGGCGGGGCCGGAATCACCCCGGAGCTGCTTGGGGCATCGGCAACAAGCCGAAGCCCCGCCGCCAATGCCCCTGCCCGATTGCGAGCCGGTAGGCCACTCACGTCCGCCGGAACGAAGCAAACGGCGTCCGCTTTACCACAGGGGCCAAGGGTGCGCCGGCCCCGCGTCGAGCCGGCGCACCCGCGATGTACCCCCGGATTACCCGCCGGGGTCGGGTTGCTACAGCGTGTCCTTGCCCCGAGTGAGGATCAGGAAGAGATCGAACGCCGCGAGTGCGCCCGTTAGCGCGAACGCGACGGTGAACAGCACGCTCCCGGTGGAGCCGGTTATCAGCAACCAGGCGCAGTGCGCCGCGACGGCGAACCACACCACAGCCCTTGCCCAGATAGGCAGCATTGCAAGTCTCCTTGTCGGTTCGTGTTTCCCCCAGGACTTACCCGCCGGGGTCGGGGTCTTGCGGCTCCTGCTCGATGAGCCGGCGCACGCACTGCTCGGCCTGCTGCTCGGTGAACGGCCCCAGCGCTCCACCGGGAACGCCCAGCACCCATAAGCCGCCGTTACCCGGCTCGATCGAGTATCGAGGGGCCTTCTTCGGTAGCCGGTTGTACAGGATGCCGGCCAGGGTCGCCTGGGAGGCCCGGCCTCGCTTCGGCTTGTTCGCTCTCGCCATCGCTGGCCTCCAACGCCTCGGCGGTCGGCGACTCGCCGGCCACCGCCAGTTCCTGCTGCACCACCGCGTCGATCAGTTGCGCATCGACCAGGTCGCGCTCGTCCGGTAGCGGCACGCGCCGCTGCACCAGTCGCTCGTATTCCGGGGTCATCGTGACTCCTTGTGAAATGGGCGATTGCCGCCGCCCGCAGCCAGGACACTTGCCGTCGGGCACGCACAGCCGGCGGCACTGCGGACACTCCACGGCCGCCGGCAGAAACTTCGGCCGGGCCTGCTCAACCAGCGCGACGTCGAGCTTTTGCCGCTTCGCCGCCACGCTGTTGCGTTCGCCGTGGCGCACGGCCGGCTCGTTCAGCCGCTTGTACGCGCCCGCCATGAGCCGGTAGCCGCAGCGCACCTGCGCCGGCGCCAGCAGGCCGTTGCGCACCATCACGCCGATCAGTCCGTTGCCGGCGTTGCCGGCCAGCGCGGGCATCACATCGCGCGGAAAGAAACAGCTCCCCTCGGGGATGCCAGCGTTCTTGCACAGGGTCAGCAGCTCACGCTGCGACAGGGATAGCGCCATCGTCACTCCTTTGCCGCGAGGCGGTCGATCACCGGGGCGTAGACCTCGCGGAGTATGTCGGCCTGATGTTTTGCCGCGGCAGCCCGCGCGGCATCCCCCGCGGCAGCCCGCGCGGCAGCCAACGCGGCATCCCCCGCGGCATCCCCCGCGGCAGCCCGCGCGGCAGCCAACGCGGCAGCCCGCGCGGCAGCCAACGCGGCATCCCCCGCGGCAGCCCGCGCGGCAGCCAACGCGGCATCCCACGCGGCAGCCCACGCGGCAGCCCCCGCGGCAGCCCGCGCGGCAGCCAACGCGGCATCCCACGCGGCAGCCCACGCGGCAGCCCGTTCCACCTCGTCCGCCTGCCTCGCCACGAATCTTTCCGCCACTTCCACGGCACGGCGGCTCCGCTCATCGGTGAGCAAGTCCCACACCTTGCGCCCGTCGGCCAGTGGCGTCTCCCGGACGCAGCGGCAGGCGAAACGGCGGTCGAGGCCACCATCGCGCAGGCCCAGTTGGGTTAGCGCCCACAGCATCCAGGTGGGGAGTTCGCACCGCCGCCACGCTTCGAGCAGGGACGGGTTTCCGTCCGCGAGCCACGTGGCCCCCTCCTCGCATGGCTCGTCGAGGCCGCTGTCGTAGTTGAAGACCCCGAGCGCCGGGGCGTTCAGGTCGATGGCTTTCAGGTCGATGGCTTTCATCCTGGCTCCGTTGTTCACAAGAGAGGGAGGGCGGCAGATTCGGCGCCCCGCCACTTGCTTTGCGGGTGTTAGGCTGTTACACTTATCCTATCGGACGTTCGCAGAAAAAACAATCTGTATTTTTAATACAGGTTGTCGCCGGGCGATAGCTGCAAGCTGGGCTATTTTGCGTGGACGGGAGAAAAAATGGCTGTTACACTGTCGGATGCCGCAATCAGAAGCGGAGAATCTTGTCCTGTGACGAGGTCCGTTGTGGGCAGACCGCGGAAGAAGTTTTCGACCAAGGCGGTACGGTTGCCGAGCGACGTTGCCGAGCTGGCTGAGCGGTTGGCGCCGATTTTCGGCCAGGACGTTCCTGATCTGCTGGGCGATATTTTGCGCCCGGAGCTGGAGCGTCTGAGGCCCGAGGCGGCGCGGATTCTGCTCGGTGAGGATGGGGCCGGTCCCAAGCCCAAGCGCCGGCCGCCCTCAGGCGCCGCCTGACCCGCACCTGGCGCGCGACTTTCTGCCGCGTGCGCAAACCTATCTAGATATTACGGATAGAGCGCGTCTAAATATGTATCTTATGAAAGGATAATTCCTCATGGCTGAGACTCTCATTGTAGACGTAATCCGGGAGCGGCTGTTGCGCTCCCGTCAAGTCGATCCCGAGACGGGCTGCTGGAACTGGACCGGCGCCCTCATGAAAGACCGCGGGTACGGACTCGTCACCGTGAAGCGCCGCGGCTGCCTGGTTCACCGCCTCGCGGCCCAGCTCTGGCTTGGCTTCGACCCGGCGAGCGGCTTGTGTGTGCTGCACCGCTGCGACAACCCGCGCTGCTTCAGCCCGGAGCATCTGTTCTTCGGGACGCAGACGGACAACATGGACGACAAGGTTGCCAAGGGCCGTCACCGAATGGTCGTCAGGACGGTGCCGAACCGCCGTATGACGCCGGCGTTGCTGGACGAGGCGAAGCGACTGCGGGATAGCGGCCTGGCGTTCGCGGAAATCGGCCGCCGGCTCGGTCTAACGGCCGCAACGGTCAGCAACGCCCTGCGCGGTCTGACGCACGCAGGCGGTCGCCCTGTGCAGACGGTAACGGCGTTCGGCGAGACGAAAAGCCTCAAGGACTGGCTCGCCGATCCGCGGTGCGTGGCCTGCGGCAAAACGCTGCGCGACCGTCTCAAACATGGGTGGGAGCCGGAAGTGGCCTTGACCGCCCTGCCCTCCCCCGGAGCCTGTCGCGCCGGCGTTGCGGGTTGGCGCGGATGAGGCGGCATGGGGAATGTGGGCGGAATGGCTGGTGCTGGCGCCTGGCGCAAAAAGAAACCCCGCCGAAGCGTGGCGGAACGAACGGAACGCCCGCGCCTGCGAAAACCGCAGGCGTAGGCGCTGGTCCGTAGGGGGATTTCCGTAGAAGTCCGTAGAGGGGCGGGGATGGTGGGGGTTAGCGCCAGTTGGTAGGCGCCCCTCGCGCCACTTCCTCTTGCAAGGGCCGGGGTGACTATTCCCGGCGGCGCGAGGGGCGGGGTCGCGTCACTGCTCGATGACGGGCGTGGGGGTCAGCCCGAGCTGCTCCGGCGGTGTGCCCGCGTCCGGGTGAGCATCCGTGACGACGCCGGTCGGGGTCTGCTCGTCCAGCCCCAGCGCCGCGGCCGTCTTGGGCAGGGTCAGGCGGGCGCGAAGGGCGGCCAGCACCTTCTTCGCCTCTTTTTCGGGCAGGCCGGAGAGCGACGCCCAGCAGGCGTCGGTTGCGGCGTCGATGGTGCGGGCGACGGCGACGGCCTCGGCTTGCTTGGGCGTAACGATCTGGACATCGTAGACGGTTTTGGCGGGGTCCAGACGGGACGGCCGGGCGACCAACTCCACGATCTGCTCGATGTGCGGCCCGGCGTCGGTGTGTGTGAAAGGACTCTCAGTCTACGGCGCGGTGTCAAGGGCGCCAAGGTCGGCCGCTAAAACGGCACCAGCTTGGCGCCGCACAGCGGACAGAACACGTCCGCACTGGTGACAGCGGCCCCGCAGTCCTCGCAGGTGTCCGACTCGGGCACCCACTCCGCGAGGGGAGCGGGCGCCACGGTCTGTTCGTAGTCGGCCCAGTCGTCGTAGTCGGGCATGGTGTGCCTCAGTCGGTGCAGGCGCAGTCAATCTCGTCTTCCTCGTCGTCGTACAGCCGGGGCTGTGAAGCCTCGGCCAGCAGCAGCTCGTAGCGGGGGCGGTCGTTGGGCGTGCGGAACAGCTTGCCCGTCGCCTCCTGCTCGATCCACCAGGTCGCCAGGTCGGGCCGCTCGCGCATCATCTCCACCAGCGACCCGCGGCGCTTCAGAAAGCACAGGTCGCAGTTGCCCTCGTGAGGCTTCAGCTTCAGGTCGAACGGCTGCGCCGCCCAGAACGCTGTAACGTCGTCGAACGTGACGCGGGCCTCGTCGAGCGGCAGCACGATTTCCTCCGACGCGCGGCCCTCGCCGTTGCCCGAGAGGATGCGCCGCACCCGCTTCGGCTCGTCGTGGCGCAGGCCGATGGCCTTGGTGTACTCCGTCAGGCCGATACTCTTGGCCCAGCGCCACATCGTCTTGACCTTCAACTCCGCGGTGCAGAAGCGCGACACGCGGTTGGGCAGGTAGCTCCGCGCTCGGATGGCGTGCTCGAACGGCTCGCCGCAACGGCTGGCGGTGGCGTAGTCCACCTGCTCGAAGTAGTGCCGCCCCGGCTCGTGGCGGTACTCCAGCCACACCACGTTCACGCCCCAGCGCAACGAGCACTCCTCGACGAAGTCCAGCGTCTCGGGCCGCTCCTTGCCGGTGTTGCAGAAGACAACGTGCACATCCTCGGGCAGCGTGCCGTCGAATGCTTCAAGGATGCGGTACAGCATCAGGCCGGACGTGCGCCCGCCGCTGAAGGCGACAGCGGCGGGGCGGTCCAGGTCGAACGGGTTGTAGCGTGGCATGGTCACAGTCCCCAGTTTTCCGGCACGGGCTTGCCGATGGCCTTCTCGATGATCCGCTTGGCGCGCTCGTAAGCGGCCTTCTCGGAGCTGTTCCAGTATCCCACTTCGGCCAGGCCGTGGCACTCCTCCTCCAGCTTTCCGGCCGTGGCCTGACAGACGCGGAACAGGTTCGTCAGCGCCTCCAGCAACTCCGTCTCACGCGTCATGGTCGCACCCTCCCTCAGTGGTCGCGTCGGGCACAGCGCCCGGCCGCTGCCGGCGCTCCCCCTGGGCAGGGGAGCAGCAACAGGGGCCGCAGCGCTAGGCCACGGCGGTCAACTTGGCTTCGCCCATCGCGGGCACGTCGCCCGTGAGCTTGACGGCCTTGAGCAGCGGCACGGTGAGCACTACCTCGATCAGTCGGCGGGGGGTCCCGTCGCTGGCCCCGATGTCCTCGGTGTAGCGGTCGCCGATTCTGTCGGGGTCGGTGTCGGCAACGGCGTTGCCGTCCACGTCCACGAGCACCCACACCGTCACTTCGCACGTTTCCACGGTTCTACCCTCCGAGTGAAGCCGGGCCGCAAAGTGCGGCCCGGCGAACTAAGGCGCGGCGTCAAGCCTCAAGGTTGCGGCACGGGCGCGACCCCGTGCAGACGCTACGCCCCTGGAGTGTGTCAGGCCGGCGCCGCGGTGCGGAGCAACAGCCCGCCCGGCATCCCCGCCGGCCCGAAGTAGGCCAACTCCAGCCCCGTCAGCGTCTCACGCTCATGCCGCCAGTGGTGCCACGCACTGAGCATCGCCACCCGCACCGCAATCGCCTCGGTGCTGCCGCGGCCGAACCCCGCCACGAGCCGATCCGGGCTGCTCACCCATGCGGAGTGCTCCAGGGGCCACGGGCCGCCGTTGCTCGTCTCCAGCAGCCAACCGCCATGCGTCGCCTTGGTCATCGTGCTACCCTCCCCGGTGAAGGGCGGCGCGAAGTGCGCCGCCCACTTGTGCCCTTGGTGTCAACCGCCCATGCCCATGTCGATCCAATCGTGCTCCCACGGCTGCACGTCGTCCACCACCTCCACCTCGGGGATGTGGTGCAGCTCGCCGTCCGTGCCCAGCACGCGCTGGTTGTCCGGACCCTCGGGCGACTCCTCCCAAACGCAGACGTCGTACCGCTCGGGGTACATGCTCCGCATCGCACGGGCCACCGCCTGCGCCTCTGCCTCATCCCGGCACCGCACGAAGCTCCAGGCCACCATGTGGCCCGTGCCTGCGTCCTCCAACTGCACCAGCCACGGGTAGGCCCGCCGCTGCGTGCCGCACTGGCTGATCCTCGCCCACCGCTCGTACCGCTCGGCTGTCGTCTCTGCCATGCTCGTCACCCTCATCGCGGACTTGGGACCGCACCGGGACAACCCCGGTGTGCATTACACGCCCGCCGTCAAGCGGGCGTGCCCTCTGCGTGCTACCCGGCGATCAACCCCGGCGTGGACTCGATCTCCTCACGCAGCGACCCCAGCTCGTCACTGTGCTGGTACGCCCACTCCGCGACGGGGGCGGGGAACAGGTCGGCATTCTCGCTTTGCCGCCCCGTGCGGAGTTGGTAGGCGCACCCTTCCCCGCAAGCCCCCAGGAATGCCAACAGCGTCCCGAACATTGCCTGCGTGTCGTCGCGGGGGCTGGACAGGTCCGCTTCGCTGTACTCCCCGGCGGGGATGTCGATGTACCAGCGGTACACGAGCCGATTGCCCTTGCACCCGACGTGCTCCAAGGCGATGCGCCCATCGCCGACTACCAACTCGGGCAGCAGTCGCGGCCCGATGCCGAACGGAGTACGCAGTTCCATGTCACACCCTCGCTTGTGGTCGCAGCGTCGGTCAGGGCACCGTGCCCTGTGCAGCCCCCGCGACGAGCACGCCGCTGCGATGGGGGCCAAGGGGCGCTGGGCCGCCCCCGAGGGTGTGTCAGGGCATCTCTGCCACGGATCGCACCAGCCGCATCATGGCCAGCCCCGCCTTGCGGCCCGCCTGGAACAGTGGTCGCGGCAAGTGGCCGTCCCGCTCCAGCCAGCCCACCAGCCAGTCAGCACACACCGCCATCGTGGCGCGGTCCCTATCACACTCTGCCCGCTCCATCTCCCCCCACGCCGCATCGGGGCAGCCGATCGCCGTCAACACCGCCGCCGTGGTCGCCTGCTGTGCCATGACTCACCCTCCAACGGGCCGCCCGGCGACATGCCGGGTTGGGCCAAGTGCCCGCCGTGAACGCGACCCCACGGTGTACGCTGCGGGCCACCACCCGCTCAGCGCACCACGATCGCCCTGTCCGTCTGTCCACACACCACCACCGTCTCGCCCGCACCCTGCACCTCCATCGCCACCCCCAACTCCAGCGCCGCCAGCACCAACGCACCCTCGTCCACCGCCGCACGCTCCACCACCCGCAGCGTCCCGTCGTCCCGCGGCTCCAACACCCCCGACGGACACCCGAAGTACCGGTTCCACCCCACCCGCAACGCCTCCCGACCGCCTACCGCCCGCACCTCTCCCACCCACTCCCCATTCCACCGGTACATGTCCCACCACGTGCCACCAACGCAGCCGACGCCGCAGTTGACGCCACCAACGCTGCCACCGACGTTCGTCCCCACCCCAGTGTCCTG
>Ga0180090_1000010_pt1 | contig 20794 bp, 26 predicted proteins | sample EasRiv890_16_10D_FD_121787 | JGI IMG/M metagenome (GOLD analysis project Ga0180090, IMG submission 121787) | Soil microbial communities from meander-bound floodplain in the East River, Colorado, USA - East River metaG ERMLT890_16_10D | ecosystem: Environmental > Terrestrial > Soil > Floodplain ...
GTCCCCACCCCAGTGTCCTGACCCATGACTCACCCTCCCCGAGGCACCACAGCCCACCGCCGCACCGTGCAGCGATCAGCCGATCTCGCCTCACCCCAAGGGCTTGCGTCAAGCCGACGACGCGACCTAATACTAAAGCCGCGCGCGCGCGATCTGAGCCACCCCGCCCCTCTCGCGCGCGACCAGCGGGAAGGGCTTAACCCCCTGTTCAAACTCGGGTTACAAAACACCGGGATTCCGATAGTTAGCTGCGTGGGCCGCTTGCGCAAGATGGCAAGAAACTCAAATCTTGCGCTTTTTAGCCACCCCGGGGGTCGCAAATGCGTCAGCGTAAGATGTGTTGTAGATGTGACTTAGGGAATTGTGTCATCAAAATGATTGCATTCGTGCGAGTAGCATGTTACGCTGCGCCGCTCGGCAAGCTAGCTTGCCAGACGGCGCAGCGTAACATGCTGTGCAAACGCTGGCGAAAACGCTACTGACGGGTTGTTCAGTGCCATTCCCAGAACAAGTCCCTGAAAAGAACCAAAGAACGGGTCGGCCGTTGGGGAGCAAGGACAAGGCTCCGCGGCCGACGGAGTTGCTGCGTGATTTGAGGTGGGTGTACAAGAATCCGAAGGCGAAGGCGGACACGGAGGCGCGCACGAAGCTGCAGCAGATGTTCAGGGATGAGCCGGAGGCGTTCGTGCGGATGCTGGCGGGGATGGAGAAGGACCGTCGGAGCAAGAAGGTGGAGGCGTCGGCGGGGGAGTCGGCTGGAAAAGGTGGAGGTGGTGGGGGTAGAATCGTGCGGGACGAGGGGGCCGAGCGCGTCGAGGAGATGATCGCGCGGCTTCTGGAGGAGGCGGGCGGGGAGGGATGAGCATGAGCGACGACACGAAGGGCCTGCTGCTGCGGGCGGTGCTGGCGGCGCCCGACGACGACGCGCCCCGGCTGGTCTTCGCCGACTGGCTGGATGAAGTGGGGGAGACGGAGCGGGCGGAGTTTATCCGGATACAGGTTGAAATGGAAGGTCGCCCACGCCCTGCGTTCGGCAGGAACAGAAAACTTTACGATGCCCTCCGCCGCCGCGAGCGGGAACTGTACGGAGAACCGGGCGGAGTCTGTCGGCGGTGTGCCTGGCACGCTCCAATCCCCCACGGCGGTTGGGCGTGGCGGCTCCGCCGCGGTTTCGTCGAGGTGCTGACCTGCACCGCCGCCGACTGGCTCTCCCACGCCGATGCCATCCTGGTTCAGCAGCCCATCCGGGAGGTGCGGCTGACGACGTGGCCGCATGGTCTGAACGAGGACGAACTGGAACGCCGCTGGCCCGGCGTCAAGCTCACCCTGCCCTCACCCGAGATCACGGCAACGTTCGGTCCTGCCGCTCAAGGCAATCTGATTACCGTCCACGAAGCCTCATGACCCTCTCTCCCGGAAAATGGCACGAGCAAGTCCCGCGCGAGCTGCGCGCCAACCTGCGCTTTCGCCGCAAGCTCAACCGCCTGTGCCTGGAATCCGCCGCCCACCGCCGCGCCGTCATCGCCGCCTGCGAGCAGGACTGCCTCTTCTGGATCAACGCCTTCGTCTGGCAGTTCAACCCCAACGCCATCGGCGCCGGCTCGCTGGAAACCGGCCCCTTCCTCACCTGGCCGTTCCAGGACCGGGCCGTGCGCAAGGTGCTCGACTGCATCGAGCGCCGCCGCGACCTCGTCATCGAGAAATCCCGCGAGATGGGCGCCTCCTGGTTGTGCCTGCTCATCATGGACTGGCTGTTCCTCTTTCACCCCTGGAAGAAGTTCCTGGCCATCTCCCGCAACGAGCACGCCGTGGACCGTCCCGGCGACCCCGACTGCCTCTTCTGGAAACTCGACTATGTCCACGACCGCCTGCCGTCGTGGATGAACAAGCCGCGCGTCGAGCGCCGCAAGATGGGCTTCTCCAACCCCACCAACGGTAGCACGATCACCGGGCAGGCCAGCACCGGCAAGGCCGGCGTCGGCGGCCGCGCCACCGCCATGTTCATCGACGAGTTCTCCCAGATCGACGAGGATTACGAAGTCCTGCACCGCACCAGCGACACCACCGGCTGCCGCATCTTCAACGGCACCCACACCGGCACCCACACCTGTTTCTACGAGCTGACCGACAAGAACAGCGCCGCCGGCTCCTACATCGAGAGCCTGCAAATGCACTGGACCGAGCACCCCGACAAGATCAAGGGCCTGTACCGCTCCGAGATGAAACAGGGCCGCCCCGACGTGATCGACACGTCCTATCACTTCCCGGAAGATTTTAACTTCGTGCTCGACGGCAGCCCCAGCGGCGGGCCGTTTCCGGGGCTGCGCTCGCCCTGGTACGACGACCAGGTGCGCCGCAAGGGCAGCCCCCGCGCCGCTGCGATGGACCTCGACATCAACCCCGAGGGCACCGTCTCGCAGTTCTTCGACCCGCTGCGGCTGCGCGAGATCGAGGCCGAGACGGTCCGGCCCCCCTACTGGGAAGGCGAGCTGGACTACGATCGCGAGGCCGGCAGGCCCGTCGGCCTGGTGCAGCGCAACGGCGGCCTGCTCAAGTTGTGGACCAACCCCAACGCCCGCGGCCAGATTCCCGGTGCCGGCCCCTACGGCGCCGGCGCCGACGTGTCCACGGGCCAGGGCGCCACGCCGAGCTGCCTGTCCATCGCCAACAGCCACGGCGAGAAGATTATCGAGTACGCTCACGCCCGGATGCTGCCCCACGAGTTCGCCGCCTTCTGCGTGGCGCTGTGCCGGCTGCTGGGCGACTGCCGGCTGTGCTGGGAGTGTGCCGGCCCCGGCGGCGCCTTCGGCAACAAGGTGATCGAGCTGGGCTACTACAACGTCTACATGCGCAAGGACGAGACGAACGCCATGAAGCGCATGTACGTTTCCGACAGTCCGGGATGGTATCCCAGCAACCAGAACAAACTGCTGGAGCTGGAGAGCTACCGGGCCGCGCTGTACGGCCGCAAGTTCATCAACCGCAGCAAGAGTGCGCTGGAAGAATGCAGGCGGTTCATGTACACCAAGCAGAACAACGTGGTACACTCAGGGGAGGTGAACGCCAACGATCCGACCGGGGCCGCGCTGAACCACGGCGACCAGACCATCGCCGACGCCCTGGCCTGGAAGATGGTCCGGGACGGGGCCAAGCCCCTGGCGGTCAAGATCGCCGAGGCCGTGCCGCCCAACAGCGTCGCCGGCCGGCGGGCCGCGCGTGAGGAAGCCGAGAGAAGGGAGCGGGCATGGGCGTGACGATTGACCAGCGGGCCGGGGTGTTGCTGGGCTGGCTGCAGATGAGTCCCAGCTTCGTGCTGCACCGCAAGCTGAGCGACGATTTGCAGAGCGTCATCGCCGAGGCCATGCGCGAGGCCGTGGCCGAGATGAAAGAGCGGTGCGCGAAGGCCGTTTCCCAGTGGGAGCCTGACGCCCATGCACGCGACGTGCTGAGCGACTACGGCCCGCCGGAAGAAATCGCCCACAAGCTGACGTGTTGCTTCGCCGCGGCCATCCGCGCGCTGGAGTGAGGGAGCAGGGGCGAGGGGTCAGTAGGGCCAACATCCAAACGAGGTGCCGGATGAGGCCGAAGTGGCAAAGAACCACGACGTTGACGTCGCGAAACTGCGCAGCGCTATTCGTGCGTCGCGGCTCGCGCTCCAGCCCTACCGCGAGGACCGCCTGCGCGCCGTCAAGCAGTACGCCGGCGCCCACTACGGCGATGGCGCCGCGCGCAAGGAAGTCCCCGTCAACCTGATCGCCTCCTACGTCCAGACCGTGCTGCGCTCACTCGTGGCGAAGAACCCGCGAGTGATGCTCGCGACCCACAAGAAGGACGCCAAGCCCGTCGTCTCGGCGATGGAGTCGTGGGTCAACCGCCAGCTCAAGAAGATGAAGTTCGCCGGCACCCTGCGGCGGGCCGCCACCGATGCACTGTTCTGCATCGGCATCGTCAAGGTCGCACTCTCAACTCCCTCCGATGCCCAGTCGTCCGGCTGGGGCCTGCCGGCGGGCAGCGCCTTCGCCCAGTGCATCGACCTCGACGACTTCGTGTTCGACATCCACGCCAAGGATTTCAGCCAGGCCGCCTTCATCGGCCACCGCTTCCGCGCCCCCTACGAGTCGGTCCGCACCGCTCCCTACTTCAAGGCCAAGGCTCGCAAGAGCGTCACCGCCACGGAAGACCGCCAGTTCAACGAGGCGGGCGACGAGCGCATCGCCATGCTCGGCCAGGGCGACATCGGCCGCGACGACGAGTTCGAGGAGTGGGTGGACCTCTGGGAAATCTACCTGCCGCGCAAGCGCTGCGTGCTCACCATCACCTACGACGAGCAGGACGATGATCACGTTCTGGAGTACACCGACTGGCTCGGCCCCGACCACGGGCCTTACCACTTCCTGAGCATGGCGGTGGTTCCCGGAAACGCCATCGGCAAGGCGCCGGTGCAGGACCTCTACGACCTGGCCGCGCTCATCAACAATATCTACCGCAAGCTGGCGCGGCAGACCGAGCGGCAGAAAGAAATCGGCATCGTGCAGCGCATGGCGGCCGAGGACGGCAGCCGCATCGTCAAGGCCAGCGACGGCGACATGATCTCCGTGGATAACCCCGCCGGCACGCAGGTGGTCAGCTTCGGCGGCATCAATCCCAACAGCGCCCAGTTCGCCGTCCACGCCCGCGACCTCTTCAGCAAGCAGGCCGGCAACCTCGACCTGATGAGCGGCGGCGCCCCCCAGAGCAAGACCGCCACCCAGGACAAGCTGCTCAACGAGAACGCCTCTCTCACCGTCGCCGACATGCAGGACAACACCCTGGAGTTTACCTCCAGCGTGATCGAGGCGCTGTGCTGGTACTGGCACCATGACCCCTTCTCGGTGATGAAGACGCAGTACAGCGTGCCGGGGATGCCCGACATCGCCATCGAGCGCGCGGTCACGGCCGACCAGCGCGCGCAAATCCCCTGGGACGAGCTGGAAGTGCAGATCGATCCCTACTCGATGCAGCACCAGACGCCGCAGGGGCGGGCCGCGCAGCTCAATCAGGTGGTGCAGCAGGTCATCACGCCGCTGATGCCCGTGCTCATGCAGCAGGGCGTCATGTTCGACGTGAACGCCTTCCTGGCCAAGCTCGCCAAGCTGATGGACATGCCCGACCTCCAGGAAATTATCACGATCATGCCGCCGCCGGTGACCGAGGGCGGCGGCGCGGGCGAGGCGCCGGGGATGCCGGCGCAGACGGAGCGGACCTACACGCGGCGCAGCACGGGCGGGGACACCCCGCAGGGCCGCGAGAACGAGATGATGAACATGATGAGCGAGGGCGCCGCCAGCGGCCCCTCCATGAACGGACAGGCAGGGTACTGAGATGAGCGCAATTGTTGCTTTGTGGATGCTTCTTTTCCTTGCGCTGGCGACCCTGGTAACGCTGCTGCGCTGGGGCACGGACGGGTTCGAGCGGGCGTCGTTTTTTGAGTCTCTGGGCGTAGGCGCGATGATTTCGGGGATGTTCGGGACGGTGGCAATTCTCGTGGCGGTCGCCGCCTGGATTCTATGAGGCACTGAGATGGACGACGAACTGCGCGAAGCGCTCAACCAGCACTACGGCGAGATTCACGAGGCGGCGCTGAAAAAGCAGCTGGCGCCGAAGCTGAGCGTGTCCTGCTCGGCCTGGCCGATGGTGTCCGATGCGCTGGCCGTCCACCCCAAACAGGTCGAAGAGGCCAACGCCCGCAACAAGCGGCACGGCGTCAACGTGCAGTACCTGCCCAACGGCCAGGCCGTGCTGCCCGACCGCAACGAGCGCAAGAAACTCCTGCGCCTGGAGCGCTACCACGACAACGATGGCGGTTACGGAGATTGAAGCATGGCGGCCTACCAGAAGGTCGGCGATGACGGCCTGAAGCGCTACGATCACGTCTGGTTCAAGCGCAACGGCCGCTGGAAGTGCTGCCTGTGCGGGGCCGTCACGCGCAAGATGCCGCCGCCGCACCGCCTGCTGAGCGACAAGACGGCCGACACCTGGCTGCCCCAGACGTTCGAGTCGCTGACCGATCAGGAGCGGGCGCTGTGCCCGCCGGAGGTGTCCATTGAGTAACGAGTTGACGATCACCGCAACCGTGGCCTACGAGGACAGCGAGGGCACCGAGCACCCCGCGTTCGGCGTCATCGCCGACACCGCCGACATCGCCACCAAGAAGTTCGTCTCGGGGAAAATCTCCGTCGGCACCTCCGAGGAGGCGATCCCACTGGGCGAGGTGACGAGCCTCGGCTGGGCCGTCTTCAAGAACCTCGACACCACCAACTACGTCGAGCTGCGCTCGGCCTCGGGAGCAGCCAACGACATCATCAAACTCAAGGCCGGCGAGGGCTGCGCCTTCCGCTTCGGCTCCGACGTCACCGCCCCCTACCTCATCGCCAATACCGCCGCCTGCCAGGTGGAATACAAAATTTACTCCAACTAGCCGAGCGCCGTCACGGCGCCGTCACGGCGCCGTCATGACGGACCCTGGGCGTTATTTGCAGCAAAAACACAGGCCGTCACACTTTCCCGCGTGACGGCGCCCGGCCCGAACGTATCAACTTGACTACATACGCAAAAACACTGTTGCACTTTTGATGACACTGCCGTATCATTATGACGACACAGCGATGTCGCCTTATTGATACGGGGTGCTAGGTGGCCGAGCCGAATCCTTCCGAGCAGATCGAGGTAGCCAACCAGGCCACTTCCGGGCGCGAGCCGGGGACGGGGGCGCAGGCCCCCGCCACCCCGGTTCCTCAGCGAGCCACTTCCGCAGATGACTTCGACGACGACGAGATGGAGTTCGACCCCGAACTCGACGGCATCCCGCAGCGCGCCAAGAAAGCTCCCTCGGAGGCGGCGAAGTCGGACGGCACCCCGGCCGAGCCGCCTCCAACCCCTTCTGCGGCCGCAGCCGCCCAGCCCGAAGCGCCGCCGCTGGCCCCGCGCCAGCGCCATCCCCGGTTGCTGCGCCAGGAAGCGCTCGAATACGGCGCCACCCCCCAGCAGATCGACGCCGCCGCCACCGACGACCTCGAGGACTGGGTCGAGTACCAGCGCGCCGAATCCCGCCGGCAACAGCAGCGGCAGCCTGCCGCGGCGGCCGAGCCGGACTTCGACCTGGGCATCGACGAGAGCCTGTACGAACCCGACCTCATCAACGCCATCAAGCGCCTCGGCAAGTCGCAGGCCGAAGAAATCAAGCAGCTCAAGCAGCAACTTACCGTCAGCCAGCAGCGCGAGGCGCAGCGGCAGGCCCAGAGCACGGGCGAGGCCATCGACGGCGCCTTCGAGTCGCTGGCCGATTCCCGCTACGGCACGGGTAGCGCGGTCGAGCTTCAGCCCGGTTCGTCCGAGATGAAGCTGCGGGGCGTGCTCCTGGGCACCGCCGGCATTGACTTCAACAACCCGCCGCCGCCGCGCGTGCTGGCCAAGAAGCTGCGCGAGGCCCACGAGCTGATCTACGGCAAGGCTCCCGCGCCCGCCGACGAGCCGCCACCCGCGTCGCCCAGCCCGACCAAGCCAGCGCCGCCCAAGAATCCCGTCAACGGCCAGTTCGTCAAGCCGGCCGATGCCGAGAAGCAGGCCCGCGAGGAAGCCTGGGTGCGCGCCGGGCTGGCCCAGCCTACGCAGCGCAACGGCGCCGCCGAGCCGAAGGGACCCAAGCGGGCCGCAAAGGCGGTGGCCGCCCACCTGCGTGAGAAGTTCTACGACGAGGACGAAGAAAACGACTTGCCGGATTGATCCGGCCGGGGCCGGAACCCCGAAGAGGACCCAGCGATGGCATCTCTGTTGGCCTCGGACATCGGCGACCTCGTCACCCTGACGCTCAACGAGCTGGGGCGCGGCAAGTTCACCGACAACGCCTCCACCTACCGCAACACGATCGCGTTCAAGCGGCTGATGAAGAAGGGCAAGACCACCTTCGACAGCGGCAAGGCGGTTTCCTTCAACCGCATCCTCGGCACCAGCAGCTCGGCGCGCATGGTCGGCCTGGCCGCCCAGGACATCGTGGACATCACCGACAACATGGGCACCGGTGAGGTTCCCTGGCGGCACATGACGAACAACTGGGGCGTTGAGTTCCGCGAGCCGCTCATGAACAGCGGCGCCAGCAAGATCGTGGACCTCATCACGACGAGAAGGTGGCAGTCCCGAGGCTCGATGATCGAGCTGGCCGAACGCCAGTTCTGGCGCTGCCCGGCCGTCACCAACACCACGGATTTCTACGGCGTGCCCTACTGGATCGTGAAGTCCAACACGGCCACCACGACCAACAACGGCTTCAACGGCACCGTGCCCTCCGGCTACACCCTGGTCGCCAACATCAACCCGACCACGGACCTGCGGTGGCGCAACTACGCCGCGCAGTACACGAGCGTGACCAAGGATGACCTGGTTCGCAAGTGGCGGCGCATGGCGAAGTACACCGACTTCATGCCCCTGGTGGACGACACCCCCGACTACAACCTCGGCGACGATTACGGCTGGTACACCAACTACGCCGTCGAGGCGACCCTGGTGGAAATCCTGGAGTCGCAGAACGACAACCTCGGGCAGGACATTGCTCCGATGGAGGGCCGGGCCACCTTCAAGCGGGCGACCATCGTCAGCGTGGACGAGCTGGACCTGGACACCACCAACCCCGTCTACGGCATCAACTGGGGCATCTTCGGCTGCATGGGCCTCAAGGGGGCCTACGGCAAGGAGACGGTCGAGGCGCGCGTTGCCGGCCAGCACACCGTCAGCGCCACGCACACCGACTGGACCTTCAACACGCTCTGCCGCGACCGGCGGCGCAACGGCGTGCTCGCGACCAACACCGGCGTGGACTACTAACCCGGAGAAGCAATGGCGGCCAAGGCCAAGACCCCAAGCAGCGACCGTCTCAAGGCCCTCAAGAAGAAGTGGGCCGAGTGGAAGGAGAACCACCGCGAGATGGTCAAGAGCAACGCTTTCGCGCACTTCGCCTGCGGCGAGGTGCTGCGCGACATCAACTTCCTCGTGGGGCTGATCGAGGGCGAGGGCAAGCCCGAGCCGGAGGCGGCCGAGGAAGCGGAACTTGAAGAGGCGGCGGCCTGATTCACCAGTGGCGACGCCCGGTGCGTAGCCCGCGGAGTAGATCATGAACAGTGTAGACTACAAACGCAACCTCTCGGCCCACACGCACCGCGGCCCGTCCCCGGCCATCTGGGCAGACTGCCCGGTGAAGGACATCCTCGAAGACCCCGGCAAGGGGATGTACTTCTTCGACGACTTCACCGGGCCGAACGGCCTCATCACTTCGCCGACCACCGAGGCGGCGCTGGTGGGCATCCCCTACATCGGCTTCGGTTCCTCCGGCGCCACCATCACCTTCTCCAACGAGCTTGGCGGCGCCATCGTCCTGACGGAAGCCACCGACAACGAGGCCGTCTACCTCAAGAGCAAGGGCGGCGCCTTCCAGATCAGCGCCAACCTGGGCAAGCTGTGGTTCGAGGCCAGGGTCAAGGTCAACGCCATCACCGATGACCAGATCGGCTTCATTCTGGGCCTCATGGACGACACCGCCATGACGGTGGTCGTGCCGCTATCCACCGCTGGCCCGCCGATCTTCGCCACGACGTCCGACTTCGTGGGCTTCTGGGGCCGCGAGCAGGACGCCGGGGCCGTGGGCAGCACCTACAAGGCCGGCGGCGTGGCCGGGGCCGGCGGGCTGGTCGTCGAGGCTGCCATCCACCAGTTCGTCGCCGACACCTACGTCAAGCTCGGCATGGTGTTCGATCCCAACCGCAACAATCGGCTGTACTTCTACGTCAACAACGAGGAGCAGGCCGAGTACAAGACCGTCCCGGACAACACCGGCACCGACTTCCCCGCGGACATTCGTCTGGCCCCAATGGTCGGCATGCGCCTGGGCGCCACCACCTCCTCGCTGCTGACGATGGACTGGTGGCGCTGCTGCCAGTTGTACCTGTGAGATCGGCTGGGCGACGCAGGGGGTGAGCCGTGCCCGAGTCCACGCTGGCCTACAAGAAGTCCGACCTCGAAAGCGAGGTGGGTCTGTTCCTGGGCTACGGCCGTGGAACCGAAGGCGGCGATACGGCCTGGACCACGGCGCAGCAGGCGGCCATCGAGAGCATCGTCAAGAGCGGGCAGCGGCAGGTGTATACGAACCCCGCCGTGCCCGAGCTGGGCGTGCCGGCGGCCCACAACTGGTCGTTCCTCAAGCCCACGGTCAGTTTCGCGCTGGCGAGCGCGGCCGACACCATCGCCCTGCCGGCCGACTTCGGGGGCATGGACGGCGACGACCTGACCCTGCTCGATTCCGACCGGCCGGTGTACCGAATCCCGCTGGTCGGTGAGGGCGAAATCCGGCGGCAGTTCGCCATCGACGCCGACGCCACGGGCCAGCCGAGGATGGCAGCAGTGCGGCCCCTCAAGGAACGCTCGGGGGTGCGCGGGCAGCGCTTCGAGCTGCTGCTGTGGCCGATCGCCGACCAGGCGTACACGGTGGAGCTGACCTACTACCTGCTCCCCGACGCGCTGACGGGCGATGCGCCCTACGTCTACGGGGGCGCGGCCCATGCCGAGACGTTCCTGGAGTCGTGCCTGAGCATCGCCGAGCAGCGCCTCGATGACGCCATGACGGTGCACACGGAGAAGTTCAAGGAGCGGCTGGCGGCCAGCATCGCTCACGACCGGCGGCACAAGCCGCAGCACCTGGGCTACAACCGCGACCTCTCGGACCAGCGGCGCGGCGGGTGGCAGCGGCAGCACGGGCGCGGCGATCTGGTCGTGACCTGGGAAGGCGTGGAGTACGAGTAATGCAGACGCTGACGATGCCCTGGAGGAAGGCGCTGGCGGACAACGCCAACACGTCGGCGTTCACAGCCAAGGCCGCCACCCTGACCGAGCCGACCGGCGACGGCATCGTGGCCCTGGGCAGCAGCCCCGGTCCCGGTGGGCTGGTGTGGGAGCGGGTCATCCTGCTGCCCTACGGCCTGGGCGACGACGACAACGTTTTCAGCCTGCGCATCATCGGCTGGCGGCGGCTGGGCAGCGGCCCCTCACCGGGCACGCTGTGGATTCCGACCACGCTGGTCGAGATGGTCTGCACGCTGTCCACCTCGGTCGGCGTGGCGACGGCCCCGATCCTCAACACCGAGCGCTTCGCTGACACGCTGGCCCTGGTGGCGCTGATGGAGCCGACGACCGCGGCCGACGTGACACGGGCTGGCATCACCGAGTTGTTCAGCCCGGCCAACAACACCCCGGCCCACGCCGTCGTCAACACGCGCGGCTGCGAGAAGCTGGAGTTCCTGTTCGACCAGACCACGGGCACGCCCACCGGCAATTGCCTGATCGCTTTCTTTTGAGGGTCGGCCATGAGCAGCAAGTTCAAGCAGCATTACGCCGACGTCAAGGGCACGATCATCGAGAAGCCCGGCGTCGGCATCCTGTTCGCCGTGGGCACGACGGTCCCCGCCGACGCCACCGCTGGCTTTGCGCCAGGCTGCATCTTCATCGACGAGGACAGCACGACCGACGGCTCGATGGTCTACATCAACGAGGGCACCGCCACCTCGTGCGACTTCAACTCGGTGCAGAGCAGCAATTCGGCCATCTTCGATCTGGCCTTCAACCCGAACCTGCACGCCACCGCGACGGAGTGGGACCTGTGGGTGGCGCCGTTCGCCTGCCAGGTGACGGCGATCAAGTATGTGCCCAGCACGCTCCAGGGCGGCGCCATGACCGCCACCGTCGTCAAGGCCACGGGCACGGCGACCCCGGTCAAGACGACGACCCCGATGATCGCGGCTGACGCCATCGACCTGAACGCCGGCGCCTACACGGTGGTGACGCCGGCGCTGACGGCCACCACGGCGGACCTGATCCTGGCCGCGGGCGACCGCATCAGTCTGGACTTCTCGGCTGCTCCCACCGTAGCCGTTTGGGCGCTGTCGATTTCCCTCAAGAGGCTCTAATCCATGAACGAGAACGGTGCCGCCGCCCCCATGAGGGGCGAGGATTTCCCCGCGATCAAGGTCATCTGGAATCCCCAGACGCAGTCCGTGGGCCTGGAGTTCCCGACCACGGAGTTCCGCACCTGGGAGTTCATCAAGGCCGTGCTGGGCATGGCGCTGGCGAAGGCCGACGACATCCAGCGCGCTCGCGCCGCCGCCCAGATGATGCAGGCCCAGGTGGAGCAGCAGCGCACGCAGGCGCTGCACCAGAAAATCCTCCGGGGGTAACGTGAAGCCGATCCAGGCCGACGAGGTTCTGAGCGACCTGCCCTTCCCCTTGCACGGGATCGACAGGTCGCTTGGCTTTTCCAGCCAGCCCGGAGGCACCACGCCCACCGGCCAGAACGTCCGCGCCCACGAGCCGCGCAGCGCCCGCGCCAAGGGCGGCTCCCGGCCCGGCCTGTCGCGCTTCATCGACTCGTCCCTCGGCGGCCCGGTGCAGCTGCTCGCCGCCATCGCCAGCAGCGACGAGGCCGGCTCCTACGCACGCAGCCTGCCCGTGGGCGACGCCTCTTCTCCCCCGACGGGTTACACCGACGATCCCTCCTCGGCTGGCGATATGTCGAGCTGGGGGCAGGGCGACGGCAAGGACTGGGGCGCCGACGGCACTCCCGGCGAGGGTGGGCAGGGCGGCAACAGCGCGGGCGGCGGCGGTCTGGGGCGGCTGACGCGGACCCCGCCCAACCGCATCAGGACGGGCGGCAGCGGCATCCCGCCCGGCAAGAACTCGCTGCCCTCGATCACCCCGGCGATCACCTGGCCGGCGGTGCCCGAGGTGAGCGTGATCGACACGGTCACGCACCCCGACGACAGCGCCGAGACGTGGCCCGAGCCGGTGGCCCGCGACCCCAGCGGCAACATCATCCCCGGCGAGTGGACCTACACCCCGGCCGAGGGCACGACCCTTACCCCCGGCGATCACACCGTCACGGGCATTTTCAAGCCCACCGACCCGGCCTTCGGGGTCAAGGACGCCACGACCACGGTGCGCGCCGAGTACATGATCCCGCGTGACTCGACCAAGAAGACCGGCACCGGCCCGAACATCATCAGCGACCCGATCACCAGCAAGGCCGGCGAGCTGCTGGTGGCGGTGGTGGTCACGCAGACGGCCTCCACGCCGATCCTCCAGGACAACCAGGAGAACGTCTGGACGCAGGCGGGAAGCACGGTCACGAGCGGCGTGCTCAAGCTGTCCTTGTGGTACGCCATCGCCAGGGCGGGCAGCCACCAGCTCACGGTTCACGGCGACGCGGCCGACGCCTACATCGGGGTGTGCGTGGGCCTGTACCGCGGCAACCACCAGAGCAGCGTGCTGCACGCCACGGCGAGCGACACCGGCACCAACGACGCGCCGGGGGCGGGGACGGTGAGCCTCAACGCCTCGGGCGACCTGATTGTGCTGGGCGCCTGCGGGGCCACGGCGGCGGCCGGGGCGGTGAGCCTCAACGACGCCACTTACACGATTCGCCAGGAGACGTTCTCCAGCGCCGCCGGGCCGAAGATCGGGCTGGCCGACAACAGCGAGGCGACCTCGGGCGCCGCCGTCAAGTGGCTGCTGGCCGGGGCGATGGCCTGGGGCGCCATCGCCGCCAGCTTCAAGAAAGCGTGAGTGGCGAGTGGACGAGCAGCTCTACAACCTGCCGTTCCCCTTCGCCGGCATCGACAGCTCGGCCGGGCTGATGCGCCAGCCCACGCGGCCGCGCGAGGGCGGGGGCCGCCCGCGGGCCACGACGCCGTCGGGGCAGAACGTGCGGGCCTTCGACCCGCTGACGGGGCGCGAGCGCGGCGGCTCCAGGCCAGGACTGACGAAGTGGATCAGCGCGGCGGTGGTCGCCGACTGGATCATCCAGGAACTCAATGCCGTAGGAGTGAGGGACGACACCGTGCCGAACCTCAGCGGTCGCGCCATCCAGATGATCGCCGTGTCGCAGGGCAACGTCTACGTCGCCCAGAGCGGCGATCTGACCTGGGGCAGCCCGTCCAACCTCACCGGCAACACCCCGCCCTTGATTTACACCGGCGTCTTGTTTTCTGCAGAGAACAACCAGAAGCTCTACTTCGCCGACGGCACCAACTGGGTCTACCTCGACCCCAAGCTGAACACCGTCAACACCTGGACCGCCACTGCGGGCACCCTCCCGGTGGACAGTGAGAACAACACCCCGCGGCTGATCTGCACCTGGCGCGGGCGCACCGTGCTGGCGGGGCTGAAGAACGACCGGCAGAACTGGTTCATGAGCCGGATCAACGATCCGCACGACTGGGACTACTTCCCCAACGAGTCGTCCGCCGCGCAGGCCGTCGCCGGCAACAACGCCCCGCAGGGCCTCATCGGCGACATGATCACCACGCTCATCCCGTACTCCGACGACATCCTGCTCATCGGGGGCGATCACACCATCTGGATGCTGCGCGGTGACCCGGCAGCGGGTGGCCAGATCGACCGCGTCAGCGATTCAATCGGCATGGCCTGGGGCATCCCCTGGTGCAAGGACCCCTACGGCGTCGTGTACTTCTTCTCCAACCGCTGCGGCATCTACAGCCTGGTGCCCGGCGAGGCCCCGAGACGGGTCAGCCAGGGCATCGAGCAGCTGGTGCAGGAGATCGACACCGGCACCAACTCGATCCGTATGATCTGGGACGACCGTTGGCAGGGCCTGCATGTGTTTGTGACGCGGCTCGATCAGCCGCGGGCAACGACCCACTACTTCTGGGAGCAGAGGACGGGGGCATGGTGGACCGATGTTTTCGCCAACAACAACCACAACCCGCTGTGCTGCGCTGTCTTCGATGGGGACGATCCCAACGACCGCGCGGCCCTGATCGGCAGCTGGGATGGGTACGTCAGAAAGCTCGACGCCGATGCCGACGACGACGACGGCACGGCCATTTCCTCCGCGGTGGTGCTGGGGCCGGTGCTGACGCTGAACCTCGACGACATGCTGCTCAAGGACCTACAGACGGTGCTGGCCGAGGACAGCGGCAACGTGACCTACGCCGTCCACGTGGGGGCGCACCCCGAGGCGGCGCTGGCCGCGACGGCAGCGGCGACCGGGACGTGGAGCGAAGGCCGTAACTTGCTCAGTCACGTGCGGCGTGCCGGTTATGCCGTCTACGTCAAGATCACGGCCACGGGGCAGTGGGCGATGGAGAGTATCCGCATGAGGTTTGCCGGCCGCAACAAGGTGCGTCAGCGCGGGCGCTAACGAATCAACGCTCGTAAATATGTCGATGCGTTGTTATGATGGGGTGGAGGGGGAAGCGGAGATGCTGAGCGACGAACGGCTGGCGGAGATGCGCGGGCGTGTGGAGGCGGCGACGCCGGCGCCGTGGACGGCATGGTACGACTCCGACGAAGCGGAGGGCGTTGGGAAGTTCGACATCAACACGCCGCAGCAGGCCACGGGCGGATACGTTTTCCGCATGCACGACGATCACGTTGTCCATGTGGGCGTATCCGTCGCCCCGGACAACGGCGTCTGCATTGCTAACGACCGCCTCGTCAACCGCGGCTACGACACCGATAGCGGTGAACCCGTTCGCCAGGAGTCGGTCCCGCTCAAGCCGCACGACGCCGCCTTCATCGCTCACGCGCGGCAGGACATTCCCGACCTGCTGGCCGAGGTGGATCGCCTGCGGGTGGAGTTGGCAGAGTTGAGGTGACACGATGCCGAGTCCGTACCAACCCATTCAGGGTCAGCTTCCGTGGCAGGGTGGCGGGGGCGGGATGATTTCCGCCGCCGCCGGCTCCGACCCCGTTGCGCAGCAGATCGGCCAGAGCTACCAGAACGCCTACGGCTCGGCGCTGGCGATGAACCAGCAGAACTACCAGAACATTCTGGGCGGCTACCAACAGACCGCCGGGCGGCAGGCGCAGGATCAGGCCGGCATCACCGCCGGCTACGGCCGGCTGTCCTCCGACGTGCTGGGCGGTCTGCAAGGGGCCGAGGCGGGGCGGCGGCAGGACATCGGTTCGGCCTACGCGCAGCAGCGCGGGCAGATGAACCAGGGCATGATCGACCGCGGCCTGGGCAACACCACGATTCGCTCCTCGATGGAGCGTGGGCTGGGCTTCGACGAGCAGCGGGCTTACACGGACCTTGCGGGCCAGATGGCCCAGCAGCGCGCGGGCTACCAATCGCAGCTGGGGCTGGCGGGGCTGGGATATGAGGCCCAGGCCGCGGCGGCGCGCACGGGGCAGGCCAACACCCAGCTCGACTGGATGAACAGCATCGAGGCGGGCTACCCCGATGCGCAGGCTTACGGCGGGCTGCTCGGGCAGCGCGGGGCCGCGGTGCAGGGCGAGGCCAACCGGGCACAGGCCGCCAGTCAGTTCCAGCAGCTCATGGATCAGGCGCGGCAAAACCGTGAGATGCAGGGCCAGCAGTTCCAGCAGATGTACGGCCCGCGCCAGCAAGCTACCGCAGCGACGCCTGCCCCCGCCGCACCGGGCGTCGCCCAGCGCAACCTCGGCACGGCCTACCGTGGTGGGTCGCGGCCCGTGAATCAACCGTTGCCGCCCCAGGCGCCGGCGCCCTACGTCGCGCCGCAGCGGCCGGGCGGGATCGGGGCGCCGATGCCGTCCTCGGGGCGGCCGGGTTTCCTGCCAACGCCTCGGGGGCCGCAGTTCCCGCTGGGGCCGCAGGGGTATCAGGGCCAGTTCCTGATGCCGCCGCCGCAGGGCAGCAGCGTGCAGGGTGGTGCGGGCGACCAGGACAGCGCCTCGATGGTGCGGTCGGTCTACGGCTCGCCCGCCAACCAGCAACTCGCGGCCCAGTCCCGGCTCAACGTGCAGGGCGGGCAAGGCGACTGGATTCCCGGCGTTGGCCAGGTGCCGGGCGCGCCGCGGCAGATGCCGGGGGCAGCGCCCAACCCCTACGCCAACCCCTACGCCCAGATGCCGGGCGGCAACCCCTACCTGGGGCAGATGCCAGGCGCGACGACACAAAACCAGGCGTTGCATAATCGGCTCGCGGCCCGCTTCAATGCGCTGCCGCAGAACCTTCCGAGCGGACAAATGGCGCCGCAGCAGCAGATGGACTTTTACGCCTACTTGCAAGCGGCCACGCCGTGGGCGGCACCCGCGTGGCAATTCACCGGACAGTGAGGCACCCCATGCTCCTTTCACAACCCCCGCCCTGGCCCAAGGGCGTGCCCCGTATCTGGAAGCCGCTGGCCCACGTCGCCGGCCCCCCGATGTCGCGCCGCCAGCGCGCCGACGCCCTGGCCCTCCAGCACGCTCTCGACGTGGCCGACCGCGAGCACAACCTCCAGTGCTCGGCACTGACGGGGACGTGGACCGAGACGATGTTCGCCGAGACGGCCGACCACACCGCCCACGCCTCCAGCGCTGCGGAGGGTTCGCTGCTGGCGGGCACCAACCAGCAGCCCGCCATCCCGGCGCTGTTCTTCTCGCCCGGCGGCAACGCCAACCTCGGCCGGGGCCGCTGCGTCGGCCTGCACGCGATGGGCCTGTTCAGCACAACCGGCACCCCAACGCTCACCTTCCAGGTGCGGGCCAGCACCACCGCCGGCTCCTCGACCCTCTCGGGCGCCAGCCTGGGTGTCAGCGCCGCGATCACCACCGGCAGCGGCGTCACCAGCAAGCAGTGGGAGCTGGTGCTGGAGCTGACCTGCCGCGTCGCCGGGCAGGGAACCAACCTGACCACGCTCTGCGGCGCTGGCTGGGTGCGCAGCCCCGGCGGCTTCGCGGCTCCCTACGACTACGCGATCCAGCCCACCACGCCCGACACGGCGACGTGGACGATGGCGACCTTCGATGCCTCGCTGACCTACTTCATCAATCTGAGTGCAACGTGGAGCGCCAGCAGCGCCAGCAACACCATCGTCTGCAAGACGCTGCGCTGCTACGGCAGGAATTGATATGCCGCGCCGCCCTCCGCTGGAACCGGGACGCGACTACAGCGAGGAGGAGCGGCAATGGCTCGTCGCCGTGGACCGCTGGCGGCGCAAGACCGGGCGGAAGTTTCCCAGCGCCTGCGACCTGCTGGCGCTGGCGGTGGCGCTGGGGTATCGGAAGGTCGCGCCGGCAGAACCGCTGCCGAAGCCGCGGCCGACGCTTTGAAGGGAGAAAGGGGCCGCACGGGGCGTTTATCCTCATCAGCCGGCGCTAGCAGCCGGCGTCGCCTGAGAAATCAGCCCCCGTGCAGCAGAGGAAGTATACACGCGCCGGAGCGTTTTGAGGAGTGCCGATGCGTTTTCCACAGGCCGACCTGTCGCTCGTGAGCCTCTCCGACCGCTTCTGGCCGGTGGGGAGCGTGTTCGTCTCGGCCGTGGACACTGATCCGGCAATCCTGATGGGGTTCGGCGTGTGGCAGGCGTTCGGCTCTGGGCGGGTGCTGGTGGGGCAGGACGTTGGGCAGTCGGAGTTCGACACGCTCGGCGAGACGGGTGGGGCCAAGGAAGTGACCCTGACCGCCGCACAGTCGGGGCTGCCGCAGCACACGCACGTTCAGGACGCGCACGCCCACGTCGAGAACAGCAACAACGCCACCACCGGCGGCCTGCGCGGCTGGGGCGCCCCCGACACATCGACCAACACCCCCACAGCGACGGGGTACAGCACCGCAGACGCGACGGCGGTCAATCAAAACGCCGGGCCGACTGCGGCGGCGGAAGCGCATCCCAATATGCCCCCTTTTTTAATCGTTAAGTTCTGGCGGAGGACAGGCTGATGGCAGACGACTACATCGTTGTCGCGCGGCGGGACCGAACGCAGCTGGGCAACCAGTACATCCGGGCGGCGAACGACCTGCTCGAGCTGTGCGACCGCGTCGAGGCGCTCAACAACGCCGGGCAGCATATGTTCGACGTCGCCGACTACACCGTGTTCGAGACGCAGTTCGGCATCTCGACCGGCGAGGGGGCAAACGCCCTCAGCCTGCTTGGATTGATTAACACGATCCTGAACACGAACACGGACGTAACCGGGGTGAACCGGCTGAACCAACTCCGGGAGTTCATCGCCCGCGTGGCGGGGCAGTGAGGGTAATCTGTGTCGCTCGCGACTGCCAAATCGAATGCGAAGGCCGGGTATCTGCTCGGCGAGGCCAGCGGCAGCGCTCTCGACTCAGTTGACAGTCACGACGCTGCCGACCGGGGCAGCACGGGGACCGCCGCGGGCATGTTCGGCAATGGCCGCGACCTGGAGAAGACGGGCGGCACCAACGGCTTTTCGGTGTCCGACCACGCCGACTTCGAGATGGCCGACAACGATTTTACCATCGTTGCCTGGTACAAGCCGGAGTCTCTCGGCGCTTTTCAGAACATTGTCGCCAAGGCAGACGGTTCCGACGGCAGTTATTTTCTCCTGTCCTCGTCAGCGGACAAAGTTCGGATTCGGGTGTTCGCCAGTAGTGGGTTCGGCGGCGAGGGGACTGCCTCCTCAACGGGCACGCTATCGACCGGCAACTGGCATCTGATGCTGGGCAAGCACGACGCGACGAACAACGTCGTGGGCGCGTCACTGAACGGGGCGGCGTTCGACACCACCGGCCATTCCACGGCAAGCTACCAGGGGACGATGGGCCTTCAGCTTGGTTGGGACAGTTTCGCCGAGGACGCTGACGGTGTGCTGGATGAAGTCATCATCATCCAGGGCTATGCCTTCACCGACGCCGACGCGGCAATGCTGTGGCAGGGCGGCGGCGGGATGCCGTTCAGCGAGTGGGACGGCACCAACGACCTGACCACCCTGACGCCCACGGCGCACTTCGACGCCAGCGACTCCGGCCGGCTGTTCACGACGCAGGCCGCCTCGGGCCAGCACACCGGCACGCCCGCGGATGGCAACGCGGTGCAGGTCTGGGACAACGAGTACAGCAGCAGCAGCATCGCCGACCTCGCCTTTCATTATGTTGGCGCGCCGGACTACCGCAGCGGCGGCAGCGCCACGATGAAATCTGGGCTGTCGGAGTTGGACTTCGACGGCTCGACGGATTATATGATCGCCTACACCCAGACGGGCGGGGCCGAGAAGACGTGGGCCGACTTTCTCGATCTGGACGGCTGGTGCCTCTTTGGAGCGTTCCGGGCGGACACGGGCGGCATCACGCAGGATAACACCGGGAACAACCGCTACCTGAACCACATTCTCACAGGTGACGACGGCGCCAACCTGACGCTCTACCTGCGAAGCGGCGCCGGCTCGCCGAAAATCGGGTTTGTCGCGGCCGTGAGCGCCGCCTACACGGCCTCGCTGGAAGTCGATGTTTCGGAGAACACGACCTACTACTATATCCTCCGCTACGATGGCACGAAATACTATCTGAGCGTCAACAGCGGCACCGAGTCGGAAATCACGGCGGGCCAGATTGACTCGCTCGGCGGCGACGTGCGGATCGGTTTGGGCCACGCATCCAGCGCCGCTTTCGCGGGCCGCTTCGGCGAATGGGGCAGTTTCGATTACAGTCTCAGCGCCGGCAACCTGACGACGCTGAAGACTTACCTGGACCGCTGGCTGACGGCGGTGGCTGGCACGGTGCCGCGGCGGATGCTCATGGGGGTTGGGGTGTAATATGGCCGACAACGTAACCCTGGACGCGGGAGCCGGCGGCGCCAACATCGCGGCCGACGAGGCGACCTACTCGGGCGACACCACCCAGGTGCAACTCGTGCGCCTGGTCCACGTCACCGGAGCCGAGGGCGCCAAGACCATCAGCGAATTGGTCTACGCCGAGGATGCCGCCCATTCTTCAGGGCACTTTGGCTTTCAGGCCCTGGCCGTGCGCACCGACACCTCCGCCAAC
>Ga0180090_1000013_pt1 | contig 16871 bp, 19 predicted proteins | sample EasRiv890_16_10D_FD_121787 | JGI IMG/M metagenome (GOLD analysis project Ga0180090, IMG submission 121787) | Soil microbial communities from meander-bound floodplain in the East River, Colorado, USA - East River metaG ERMLT890_16_10D | ecosystem: Environmental > Terrestrial > Soil > Floodplain ...
CCGGCAGATCCGTCGAAGCGGCTAGCCGAGCGTCAGCCTGCCGGTTGGCGGTCGCAAGGCGAAGGCATTAAAGAACCAGGCTAAGCATGTAGTCCTGACTGTGGAGGGTCTACGGACGCGGGTTCGATCAGCATGGTCGCCTTTGCCCGAGAGGGCAAAGTGAAAACGGGGCTCACATCGGCGAACCCTGTTGCCGCACCGCTCGGAGAAGAGCGGGCGGCATGGCAACGCCGAGGGGTAGGTAGAGGGCCAACCTCAGGCCTGCCCTGTAGAGACTCATAGACGCGCCGAGCGAAACTGCCGGGCGCGCACTAGGATCCGCCGCAGGGCGGATAACACGCTCCGCATCCTGGCGACAGGATGAAGGCATAGTCCAGCCCGTCCCGAAAGGGATGGACCGGCTGTCCCGCCGCCTCCACCAATTCCACGGCCGCGCAAGCGGCCGTTTTCTTTTTCCGGTGTGGCGCGTTGATGTAAGCATGGCGCCTCCCCGAGCGATCCGCTTGCTTGATTCGGCACGCGCCGGGTAGCGCACCCGTGATCCGCGGCATGCGGCGAGCTACACCTATCAAGTCTCGAGTCGCCAAGCTCTCGGCCTGCTACGGCAGATCACGCCCTACCTCAGGTCCTACAAGGCTAGGCGCGCGCAGCTGGCGCTGGAACGCTACCTGGCTCTTACGCCCAGAAATGGCAAGTACTCGGCGAACATGGCAGCCGCAAGGACATCGTTTGAGACTGAGCTCCTCGGCATCGGTCCGCGGGGCTGATGGTTCGAGTCCCGCCGCCACCAGAAATCTCTGGTCCTATCGCATCAGCGACACCCGACCACCGGTTCGGTTTCCGAAGCGGAAGTGGAAACACGGGATCGCCTGCAGCTGCCGCTAGGCAACCTTGTAGATCTCGATTGGCTGCTCGCGGCCTTTGACGTGGACTGGGCCCAGCGCCGTCGCGCCATGGCCCGCGCAGCGCTCCAGCACTTCGCTCGAAACGAGCAGTTGCGAGTCGAAGTCTTTGTTGAGCTGCTCGATGCGCGATGCGAGGATCACCACGTTGCCGGTCACCGAGTACTGCTTGCGTTCGGCCGAGCCGACGTTGCCGGTGACGGCTTCGCCGGCGTGCAGGCCGATGCCGACTCTCACTTTCACTTTCGAAATCAGCTCCCGCGCCGCGGCGAGCGCGTTGCTGCAGTCATTGCCGCTCGAGATCGGCGCGCCGAAAGTCGCCATGAAGCCGTCGCCCAGGAACTGGTTGATCACGCCGTGGTGGCGGTTCACGACCTCGACCGCTGTGCCGAACACCTCGTTCTGCAGCGCGACGATCTCCTCCGGCGAGCGGTTCTCGACCAGCGGCGTGAAATTGCGGATATCCATGAACATGACGCAGACGAAGCTACGACGGCTCACGATCTCGGGCCCTTGCTTGAGCAGCTCGTCGACGATCTGCGGCGAGACCTGCTGGCCGAACGCGCTGATGACCCGCTCGCGCTCCTGCTGCGCGCGGAACGCGCGCCGGATCTTGCGGCGGAGCTGCACCGCCACCAGGCCGGCGACGATCCCCGAAAGGAGCAGCACCGTCGCCTTGGCGAGCACGAAGTTGGGCGCGGACATGCGGGCGAAGACGCTGTCGGAACCGGTCGCGTAGTGGAACGACAGGGCGCCGAACTGGACCGCTGCCACCAGGCCGGTAAACGCCGAGAGCGCGAAGTCAAGGCGCAGCGTCGAGAGCACGATGAACACTGCATACAGGAACACGGCTGGTCCCAGCAGCACTGCGGGCGGCTCGAACTCGCGCGTCAGCATCACGACCAGCAGGCTCGGCAGGCTCGTCTCGATCAGCGCATTCAGGTAGCGCAGAGCCGCGGGCGGCGCCTTTCCCCGGCGCATCATGTGACCGAGCATGAAGCGCACCCAGAGCTCGTACGCGATCAGGCCGCCCATCGCATGGAGAATCCCGCGCAGCGCGTCGGGCGAACGCAGGAACGGCACTGGCGAGTCACGGAACAGCCAGGTGAAGAGGATCACCATCAGAGCGATCAGCGCGAACGACGCCGCGAGGATCGTTACCCTCAGGCGCTCGCTCCCGACCATTTCGCGCGAGAGGTGCGCCTCGAAGCTCATCTAGATGGCGAGAAACAGCGCAAGCATCAGCAATTGTGCCTCGATTACCCCGCCACCAGGCGGATCCATCAACATGCTGGCGACAGCCACGGTGGTGAGCAGCAGCGCGCCGCCACGGCGCACGATCCTTCCGGTCGCGCGGCTCATGCGGTCCTCGTCTGCAGCGGGTTGACGCGGGTGATCCAGCGTTTCGCATCGTCGACATACGTGAAGACGATCGGCACGTAGAAGAGCGAGAGGATGGTCGAGGTGATCAGCCCGCCGATCACCGCAATCGCCATCGGCGCGCGGAAGTCTGCGTGCGGCGGCGCACGCCCTTCTCGACCTCGACCAGGGCGTACTCCACCAGCAGGATCGAGTTCTTGGTCACGATCCCCATCAGCATCAGGATGCCGATGATCGCCGGCAGGGCCGCAGACCACTCCGCAAGAGTTGGAGTAGCGCCCACGCCCGCTTGGGGGTACGGCTGGGGGTATCAGCGCGTGGACTTGGCCAACTTTGGGTCCACTACCGTCCTAGGAAAGCCTACTACGTGCGGTGTCCGGTTGACGCCGCCTCCACCAGTTCACGGCCGCCTGGAGCGGCCGTTACCTTTTTAGCGGGCGGCGCCGTCGACCCAGGCGGTGACGTCATCGAGCAGCAAGGCGATCGCCCGGTTGAACGCCAGCACCGCCCCCGGCGCGTCGTAGGTCGCGGCCGGCGCCGAGGCCTCGAAGCTGCGCCGCGTCACCAGCGCGCGCCGCGACGGATCGACCAGCTCGGCGACGAGCGCGACGCGCGCGGTTCCCGGCGCGGCGGCCGCATCGTGATAGAGCTCGGTAAGGTGAATGCTCAGGACCAGCTCGCCGCGCACCGCGCCCGGCACGCTCGCCACGGCACTAAACGCACCGGTACGCTCGAGGCGCGCTGCGAGCAGCTCGCCGATTCGGCGGCCCGGGGCCTCGGTCCAGCTGTGGTACTGGTAGTACGCGCGCATTCCGGGGGCGCGGCTGTAGGCGATGCCCTGCGTATCGTAAAAGCTCGATGTGGTCGGCGGCGTGAGCAGCAGTACCCCAGCCCGCGCCGCCTTCGATTCGGCGGCCTTCGCGCCCGTGTCTTCGAGGATGTAGTAGCGCTGCGCTTCGCGTCCGCCGGTGGAAATGCAGCCGGTGAGGGCACAAGCGAGCGCCGCGACTATCCATCGCATCACCTGCGGCCCTCGCCGGGCCCGAGGGCGCCTTCAGGCGGCCCGAACAGGATGCTGCGCGGATCGTTGAAGCGGCGCGCGAGCGCGCCGAGCGAGTCCGCGGTGGCGCGCAATTCGCGCGCCGTCACGCGCAACTCGACGTCGCCGCTCGCGAGCAGCGCATCCACGCGCTGCAGGGTGCGCGTCGCATCGGCGCTCAGCTGGCGCATCGAGGCGGCGACCTCGCGCACCGCGACGCCCGATTCCTCCCCGAGCGCGTCGTAGCGCGCGGCGAGCCGGGCGGTCTCCGCTCTCAGCTCGCGCGCCAGGGCCCGGACTTCATCGGCCGCGCCGCCCGCCGCGGCGAGGCTGCGCTCGGAATTCGCCGAGATGCGCTGCAGGTTCTGCAGGACCTCGGCAAGCGCGCGCTCGTTTTGCGGCGAGAGCACCGCGTTGATGCGCTGCATGGTTTCGCCCGCGCGCTGCGCGAGCTGCTGGATCGACTCGGAGACCTGCTGGATCTGCGACTCGCCTTCGGCGATCACGGGGTAGACCTCGCCCTGCGGCGCCTGCGTCAGCGGCGGGCTGTCCTCGCTGACGTTGACGAGAAGGATGCTCGCAATTCCGGTGATCAAATGCCGCTCCACCACCGCCTGCGTGCTCTGGCGCACCGGCGTCGTGCCGTCGACCCGGATGAACACTTCCACCGTGCCGGGACGCCACGCCGAGATGCGGAAGCCGTTCACCGTGCCGACCCGGATGCCTTTCATCTTGACGTCGCTGCGCACCTGCAGCCCTTCGAGCGACTGGCGCTCGAAATAGATCTTGTAGCGGCGATCGTCGAGCTCCTCGCCGGTGCCGCGCAGCCACAGCACCGCGCCGACCAGCAGCGCCACGAGAACCAGCACCGCGGTGCCGACGAGCGCGTAGCGGGCTTCGGGTTCCATCAGGCGGGCGCGGGCGCCAGCACCGCTCGCGCAGAGAAGTAATCCCGGATCCAGGGATCATCGGCCTTCATCACCGCCGCCACCGGCCCGTCCGCAATCACCTTGCCCGCCGACAGCACGATCGCGCGGTCGATGATCGAGAGCAGCGTGTCGAGGTCGTGCGTGACGAGGAATACCGTGAGGCCGAGGCTGTCGGCGAGCAGCCGCAGCAGGCGGTCGAATTCGCGCGCGCCGACCGGATCGAGCCCCGAGGTGGGTTCGTCGAGAAACAGGACTTCGGGCTCGAGCGCGAGCGCGCGCGCCAGCGCCGCACGCTTGCGCATGCCGCCCGAGAGCTGCGCCGGGGTTTTCTTGCCGGCCTCTGGCGGCAAGCCGACGAGGGCGAGCTTGAATCCGGCGAGCGGGGCGATGATGTCCATCGGCAGGTCGGTGTTCTCCCGGAAGGGAACGGCGATATTCTCGGCGACCGTCAGCGAGCTGAACAGCGCCCCATCCTGGAACAGCATGCCGAAGCGGCGGCGCAGCGCGTTCAGCTCGCCGGGGCTCGAGCGCCAGACCTCGGTGCCGAGGAGGCGGATGCTGCCCGACGCGGGCCGCAACAGGCCGATGATCTCCTTCAGGAGCACCGACTTGCCGGTGCCGCTGCCGCCGATGAGCGCCACCACCTCGCCGCGCGCCACACCGAAGCTGACGCCGTCGTGGATCGTCTGCGGGCCGAAGCGCGTGACGATCGAGTCGACCTCGAGCACGCGCTCCACTCAGATCCCCAGCCGCTGGAACGCCACCGCGAACGCGGCGTCGAGAACGATGACCCAGACGATGCTCTGCACCACGGTGGAAGTGGTGTTCACGCCCACGCTGCGCGCGTCGCGCGCCACCAGCATGCCCATGCGGCAGGCGATCAGCGCGATGAAAACGGCGAACACCGGTGCCTTGACCAGGCCCACGACCAGCGCCCTGAGCGGGAGCACGTCGTGCAGGCGCTCGAGGAAGGTCGCGGGCGCGATGTCGAGCTGCCAGGCGGCGACCAGCATGCCGCCGGCGATTCCCGCTGCGTCGCCGACGAACACGAGCAGCGGCAGCGCAAGCGTGAGCGCGACGAGGCGCGGGATCACCAGCACCTGGATCGGCGACAGGCCGAGCGTGCTGATGGCATCGATCTCCTCCTGCACCTTCATGGTGCCGATCTGGGCGGTGAACGCGGCACCCGAGCGGCCGGCGACGATCACCGCCGCGAGCAGCGGCGAAAGCTCGCGGCAGATGGCGAGGCCGACCCCGTCGACCACGAAGATATTCGCGCCGTAGCGCAGCGCCTGCTGCCCGAGAAGGTAGGCGAATACCACGCCGATGAGGAACGTCACCAGGGCGACAATCGGTACCGCGTCGAGGCCCGCGGACTCGAACTGCGACACGGTTTCCCGCAAGCGGAAGCGCCGGGGCCTGGGGGCGAGGTCGAGCGCATCGAGGGCAACGGCGCCGACGAAGGCGTTGTGCGATACCAGCAGCCGCCACAGGTTGATCGCCGCCGCGCCGACGCGTTGCACCAGCCCGAGGTGAATCGAGCGCGCCGCCGCCGGCGGGCACTTCATGCGCTCGTGCACCAGCCTCAGCAGCCGCGAGTGACGCTGGTCGAAGCCGCGCCCGCTCACCATCGATTCGCTGCAACCGAGCCCCGCGAGGTGCCGGAACAGCGTGAAGCCCGCGGCGGTGTCGAGCGCCTCGAGCCTGCTGCCCTCGAGCACGAAGGTCCTGCCCGCGTCCAGCTTCAGCGAGCGCAAGGCGTCCACGATCGCGCCCAGGTTGGACAGCCGCCAGACGCCGCTCAGGTAAAGAACGCTGGTTCCGTCCTCGATCCCGTGCTCTAGCACTTCATCTCCCGCGTCGCGCGGGAAGGAAAGCAGCCAGGAGCAGCCATGTGACTTCATCATAGCGGCTTCAGGCTTCCAGTAAGCTCAAATGTTCATGTCCAACGGAACGCTGCTGCTCGCCCTGCTCGCCTTGCCGTTCGCCGGCAGCCTGGCGGCTGCGCTGTTCCCCGCCAATGCCCGCAACCGCGAAGCATGGCTCGCCGGGGCGGTCGCGCTGGCGGTGCACGGGCTGGCGTGGACCGTCTATCCGGAGATGGCGAACGGGCAGGTGCTGCGCCTCGACTTCGCGTGGCTGCCCGCGTTCGGCCTGGATTTCACCATGCGCCTGGACGGCTTTGCGTGGATGTTCGCCATCCTGGTGAGCGGCATCGGCTTCCTGGTGGTGCTCTATGCGCGCTACTACCTGTCGCCGGCCGACCCGGTGCCGCGCTTTTTCTCGTTCTTCCTCGCCTTCATGGGGTCGATGCTCGGCGTGGTGCTGTCGGGCAACCTGATCCAGCTGGTGCTCTTCTGGGAGCTGACCAGCCTGTTCTCGTTCCTGCTGATCGGCTACTGGCACCACAACGCCGCGGCGCGCGACGGCGCGCGCATGGCGCTCATCGTCACTTCGGCCGGCGGCCTGTGCCTGTTCGCCGGCGCGCTGCTCCTCGGTCGCATCGTCGGCAGCTATGATCTCGACGCGGTGCTGCGCTCGGGCGACGCCATCCGCTCGCACGCGCTCTACCTGCCGGCACTCCTCCTGGTGCTGGCGGGCGCACTGACCAAGAGCGCGCAGTTCCCGTTCCACTTCTGGCTGCCGCAGGCCATGGCGGCGCCCACGCCGGTCTCGGCGTACCTGCATTCGGCGGCGATGGTGAAGCTCGGCGTGTTCCTGATGGCGCGCCTCTGGCCGGTGCTGGCGGGCACCGACGCCTGGATGTGGACGGTCGGCGTCGCCGGCCTGATCACGCTGGTGCTCGGCGCGTATCTCGCCATCTTCCAGCACGACCTCAAGGGGCTGCTCGCCTATTCGACCGTCAGCCACCTCGGGCTGATCACGGTGCTGCTCGGTCTCAACACCCCACTCGGCGCCGTGGCCGCGGTGTTCCACACGCTGAATCACGCCACCTTCAAGGCCTCGCTCTTCATGGCCGCCGGGATCATCGACCACGAGACCGGCACGCGCGACATCCGGCGCCTGAACGGCCTGTACCGCTTCATGCCGATCACCGGGACGCTCGCGATGGTGGCGGCCGGCGCGATGGCCGGCGTGCCCCTGCTGAACGGCTTCCTGTCGAAGGAGATGTTCTTCGCCGAATCTCTCGAGGTCGAGGGCCCGGTGCGCGTACTCGACCGTGCGCTGCCGTTCATCGCCACGCTGTGGGGTATGTTCAGTGTGGCCTACTCGGTGCGCTTCATCCACGGCGTGTTCTTCGGTCCGCCCCCCGCCGGGCTGCCGCGGGTGCCGCACGAGCCGCCGCGCTGGATGCGCTTTCCGATCGAGTTCCTGGTGCTTGCCTGTCTGGCGGTCGGCGCCTTCCCCGCCCTGACCATCGGACCGTTCCTCGACGTCGGCGTGCGTGCGCTGCTCGGCGCCCAGGCGCCCGCCTACAGCCTGGCGGTGTGGCACGGCTTCAGCACGCCGTTCCTCATGAGCCTGGTTGCGCTCGGCGGCGGCGTCGCACTCTACGCGGTCCTGTACCGATACCTGGCGCGCGGCGAAGAGCGCACGCCCCTCCTGCCGGCGCTCGACGCGCGGGCGATCTTCGACCGCGTGCTGCTGGTGGTCTCCTGGCGCTGGGCGCGCTGGGTCGAGCGCCTGTTCGGCACGCAGCGCCTGCAGCCGCAGCTGCGCTGGCTGGTGCTCGCCGCGCTGGTCGCGGGACTCTGGCCGGTCCTCGAGCGCGGGCTGGAATTCGGCCCGCTGCCCTGGTCGCCGGTCGATCCGGCGCTCGCCGTAGTCGCGGCACTCGGCGCGGCGTGCGCTCTTGGGGCGGCCTGGCAAGCCAAGTTCCGCCGCTTCGCGGCGCTCGCGCTCGCCGGCGGCGCCGGACTGGTGGTCTGCCTGACGTTCGTGCGCGGGGCGGCACCCGACCTCGCGCTCACCCAGCTCATGGTCGAGATCGTCACCACGGTGCTGCTGCTTCTCGGCCTGCGCTGGCTGCCCAAGCGCATTCCGTTCGCGTGGACACGCGAAGGCGAGCGCGCCGCGCGCTCGCGGCGGCTGCGCGACTTGGCGCTCGCGGTGAGTTGCGGGGTGGGCGTCGCCGCTCTGGCCTACGCGGTCATGACCCGCCCGCTGCCCGAAACCATCTCCAGCTATTTCATGGAAAACGCCTGGCCCCTCGGCGGCGGCACCAACGTGGTGAACGTGATCCTCGTCGACTTCCGCGGCTTTGACACCTTGGGCGAAATCACCGTGCTTGCGGTGGTCGGCATCGCCGTCTACTCGCTGCTACGGCGCTTCCGCCCGGCGCGCGAGAGCCTCGACACGCCGCCGCGCCCCGAGGCGCCGCAGGCCGCGGCCGAGGATCTGCTGGTGCCCGGCGTGATCATGCGCATCATGTTCCCGGTGATCGGCGTGCTGAGCGGCTATCTGCTGCTGCGCGGCCACAACCTGCCGGGCGGCGGCTTCGTCGCCGGCCTGGCGCTGGCGATCGCCGTGATCCTGCAATACATGGCCGGCGGCACGCGCTGGGTGGAGGACCGCCTCTCGATCCGGCCGATGCGCTGGATGGGCGCCGGGCTGCTGCTCGGCGGCGCCACCGGCGCCGGCGCGTGGCTGTTCTCCCATGCCTTCCTCACCTCGCATGCCGCGCACCTGCACCTGCCGGTGCTCGGCGAGCTGCATCTGCCGAGCGCATTCCTGTTCGACCTCGGCATCTTCTCGGTGGTCGTGGGCGCCACCGGACTGATCCTGATCGCGATCGCACACCAGTCGGTACGCCACCCTTGGAACTGATCATCGCGCTCCTCATCGGCACGCTCGCCGGCTCGGGGGTCTGGCTGCTGCTGCGGCCGCGCACCTTCCAGGTGATCATCGGCCTGTCGCTGCTCTCCTATGGCGTCAACCTGTTTATCTTCGTGATGGGCTGGGTGCGCGGCGGACGGCCGCCGTTCGTCGAGCCGGGCGCAGCGGTGGATTTCTCTCGCTTCGCCGACCCGCTGCCCCAGGCGCTGGTGCTCACCGCGATCGTCATCAGCTTTGCCACTACCGCGCTGCTTCTCGTGGTACTGCTCGCGGCGCGCGGGCTGACCGGCACCGACCATGTCGACGGGCAGGAGCCCGACGAATGAGCTGGAGTGCCCACCTGCCGGTCGTGCCCATCGTGCTGCCGCTCGCCGCCGGCGCGCTGATGCTGCTGCTCGACGAACGGCGCGAGCGGCTCAAGGCAGCGATCAGCCTCGTCGCGCTCGCCCTGCTGCTCGCCGCGGCGCTCGCCCTGCTGCGGCTCGCCGACCACCCGCTCGCGCCGGTCTACGCGCTCGGCAGCTGGCCGGCGCCGTTCGGCATCGTGCTGGTCGCCGACCGGCTGGCGGCCGCCATGGTGCTGCTGAGCGGCCTGCTCGGCCTCGCCGCCACGGTGTTCTCGCTGGCGCGCTGGCAGCGCGCCGGGCCGCGCTTTCACGCGCTGCTGCAGTTCCTGCTGATGGGCCTGAACGGCGCGTTCCTCACCGGCGACCTGTTCAATCTCTTCGTGTTTTTCGAGCTGCTGCTCGCAGCGTCGTACGGGCTCGCGCTGCACGGCTCCGGCACCGCGCGCGTGCGCTGGGGCATGCACTACATCGTCATCAACCTCGCGGCCTCGCTGCTGTTCCTGATCGGCGTGAGCCTGATCTACGGCGTGACCGGCACGCTGAATCTGGCGCACCTCGCGCAGCGCATCCCGCTGGTCGCCGCGGAAGACCGCGTGCTGGTGGAGGCCGGCGCGGCGGTGCTCGCGATCGCTTTCCTGGTCAAGTCGGGCATGTGGCCGCTCGGCTTCTGGCTGCCGTCCACCTATGCAGCGGCGAGCCCGCCCGCTGCCGCACTGTTCGCGATCCTTACCAAGGTGGGCTTCTACGCGGTGCTGCGGCTCTGGCTGCTGCTGTTCGGCGGAGGCGTGGGCGCCGAGCTGCTCTACCTTGGCGGCATGGCGACGCTGGCCTTTGGCGCGATCGGCATGCTCGCGTCCCAGGACCTCGGGCGGCTGGCCGGCCACAGCCTGCTCGTGTCTTCGGGGACGCTGCTCGCGGCGATCAGCCGCGGCGACGGCGCCGTGACCGCCGCCGCGCTGTTCTACCTGGTGGCCTCGACGCTCGGCATCGCGGCTTTCTTCCTGCTGATCGAGCTTGTGCAGCGCGCGCGTGAGCCCGGCGCCGACGTGCTCGCGGTGACCGCGGAAGCGTTCGGACTCGCCGACGAGGACGCGGAGCCGGAAGAGCGGCCCGGCACCGTCATCCCCGCCGCCATGGCGCTGCTCGGCCTGAGCTTCCTGTGCTGCGCGCTGATCGTCGCCAGCCTGCCGCCGCTGCCGAGCTTCGTCGCGAAGTTCGCGCTGCTGTCCGCGCTGCTCGGACCGCTGCCCGTCAGCGCGCCCGCGTGGGCGCTGATCGCACTGCTCACGCTCGCCGGTCTGGCCGGGGTCATCGCCATGGGCCGGGCCGGCGTGCAAATTTTCTGGGCCGCCGAGGAACGCAGCACGCCGCGCGTGCGGGTGATCGAGATCGCGCCGGTAGCCGGCCTGCTGGCGCTGTGCTTCGTGCTCACGCTGGCGGCGGGCCCGGTGATGCGCTACCTCCAGGACGCGGCGCTCGCGCTACACGCGCCGCAGACCTACATCGAAAGCGTTCTTTCGCGTCCATGAGACTGTTCCTCGCCCTCCTCGTCCTGTGGCTGATCCTCAACGAGTCGCTCGCCCCGGGCCACCTGCTGCTCGGCGCCGCGATCGCGCTGGGTGGGGTCGCGGTCTACAACCGGCTGCAGCCGGCCGCGAACCGGGTGCGCAACCGCCCCGGCGCGGCGCTGCGGCTCCTCGGCCTGGTGGTCGCGGACATCGTGCGCTCCAACCTCGCCGTGGCGTGCATCGTGCTCGGGCTGGGCCGGGCGCAGCGCAGCGCCGGCTTCCTCGCGCTGCCGCTCGAGCTGCGCCATCCCGCCGGGCTGGCGGTGGTCGCCTGCATCATCACCGCCACCCCGGGCACGAGCTGGGTGCGCTACGACAGCGCCGCCAACGTGGTGACGATCCACGTGCTCGACCTGGCAGACGCGGACGACTGGATCCGCTTGTTCAAGCAGCGCTACGAGCGCCCGCTGATGGAGATCTTCCAATGACTTCCGATTTCGCCCTGCCCGTGCTGGCGGCCGCCCAGCTGCTGCTCGCGCTCGCCATGGCCTTCGCCTTCTGCCGCCTGCTGCGCGGGCCGCGCGCGCACGACCGCGTGCTCGCGCTCGACACGCTCTACGTGAATGCGATGCTGCTCATCCTCAGCTTCGGCATCGTCTGGGCGAGCCGCGACTTTTTCGAGGTCGCGCTGGTGATCGGCGCGTTCGGCTTCGTGTCGACCGCCGCGGCGGCGAAGTTCCTGCTGCGCAGCGAGGTGATCGAATGACCACGCTTGCCGCCGTGCTGGTGCTCGCCGGCGCGCTGCTCGCCTTCGTCGGCTCGCTCGGCCTGCTGCGGATGAAGACCTTCTTCGAGCGCGTGCATCCGCCGACCATGGGGACCACGCTCGGCACGGCGCTCGTGCTGGCCGGCTCGATGCTCTACTTCACCGCGCTCGAGTCGCGCCCGGTGCTGCACGAGATCCTGATCGGCGTGTTCATGACGCTGACCACGCCGGTGACCTACATCCTGCTCGGGCGCGCGGCGCTGCGCCGCGACCGCAACGATCCAACAGCTTGATCGCAGTGCTACCCTTTACCTTGCTGGAGGGCGGATGCGCGGCAGGAAGCAACGATTCGTGGCGGCCACCGATTTCTCCCGCGACGCGGGCTACGCATGCCGTCGCGCCGCGCTGTTGGCGGCCGAGCACGGCGCGCGACTCGAATTGCTGCATGTGGTGGATAAAGCGCCGCTGGAGAGGTTGCGCCAGGCGTTCCGTACGAAGCCCGCGCGCGTGGATAATCTGGTCGGGGCTCTGCGCCACACGTTGTCCCAGGCCGCCTCGGCGCTTGCCAGGAAAACCGGAGCTTCGATCGAAGCGCGCGTCGAGATCGGTGCGGTGCAGGACGTGATCGCCCTGGAGTGTCGCCGAGCGGATCTCGTCGTGGTCGGCGCGCGCGGCACCAATCCTTTGCGCGATGCGATCCTCGGTACCACCGCCGAGCGCCTGCTCGGGAAGTGCCTGCGTCCGGCCCTCGTAGTGAAGCGGCCGCCGGTACGGGCTTACGCCAGAGCGCTCGTCGCCATGGATTTCTCAACGCCGGCCGAAAGGGCGTTCCGCGCGGCCTTGCGCCTCGCGCCGGAAGCCGCTTTCACCGCGGTGCACGCTTATGACCTGCCCTTCGAGGGAAAGCTGCGTCTCGCCGGCGTGGACGACGAAACCGTCGACGCATACCGCCTTCAGGCTGCACGCAAGGCCATCGCCGCGATCCGGGCGCTCGGCGAAAAGACCGGCGCCCACCTCGCGCACGCGGTGTATCGAGGCCATCCGCCTCACCTGATCCTCGAGAAGGAACGCACGCTGCACTGCGACCTCATCGTCCTGGGTAAAGCCAAGCGTTCGGTCGCGAAGGAGCTGTTTCTGGGAAGTGTCAGCCGGCACGTGCTCGCCGATTGCCGCAGCGACGTGCTCGTGGTGCCGGGCTAGCTCCGCGGACGAGGTCAGCAGCCGTGGGGGTATCCGATCCGGCGTCGACTACCTCGCCGCGTACTCGGGAGGCTCCGTTTTCTTGAGCTGAACGACTTTGTCGGCGGCCGCCCGGCTCGCACTGACCAAATCCGGACCGAATGTAGACGTTTCGCCAACGACTTGCGCGAGCGTCGCTCTTAGGCTGCGAAGCCATGGAGCACTTCATGCCGGGTACGGCTTCGCAGGAACCGATGAGCTTCGCGGGCAGCGGAACAGCTGATCCTGAAGCGGAAGCGAACGCCGGGCACCCGCATATCCTGGTGGTCGACGACGACCCCGGCATCCGGGAGCTCCTGTCTGCCTATCTGGGGCAGAACGATCTCAGGGTCACGGCGGTCGCCGACGGCGGCGCCATGGGCGCGCTTCTCGGCAAGCAAGTCATCGATCTGGTGGTTCTCGATCTGAAGCTCGGAGCCGAGTGCGGCCTTGATCTCGCCCGGCGGCTGCGCGACCAGTCGGCGATACCGATCGTCATGCTGAGCGGACAAAGCGAGGAAGCCGACCGCGTCATGGCGCTCGAGCTCGGCGCGGACGACTACCTGACCAAGCCGTTCAGCCCTCGCGAGCTGCTTGCCCGGGTGCGCGCCATCCTGCGCCGCCGGCGGCTGGACGTTCGCCAGCAGCGCCTCGAAGGCATGCGCGCGTACCGGTTTGGCGGTTGGGAGCTCAACCTCAATACGCGGGAGCTCGTCTCGCCCAAGGGGCAGCATGGCACGCTGGGCAACGCAGAGTTCAGCCTTCTCGTGGCGTTGCTCGGCGCCCGCGGTCGCACCCTCAGCCGCGCGCAGCTGCTCGAGCTCTCGCGCCTGCACGACGACGAGGTCTACGAGCGGGCGGTCGACATCCTGGTCATGCGACTGCGCCGCAAGCTAAGTGAGGACAGCGCAAACCCGCGCTGCATAGTGACGATGCGCGGCGCCGGCTACCGCATCGGCGTGCGGGTGGAAAGGATCTATTGATGAATGCTTGCGCTCGCCGAGTTGCGTTCTCGTTTCAACGCGCAGGTGCGGCAGTCACGCCTGCAACCTTCACAAGGAAACAACCATGAACGCCCGCTTTTGGTCCACATTCGTCTTCCTGCTCGCCTTCGGGGTGCAGGGCGTGCACGCGCAGAGCTTCCCAACGGGCGACCCGTTCAGGCCGCTCATCGCCGATCCCACGGAGCCGCGATTCTTCGTCAGCGTGCTCGATCTGCACGCCGGGACGCCGAGCTACACGATCGCCTCGGTGGGCGCCGGCACCAACTTCGGCCTGTACCGCTGGCCGGGCGAGCGCCCGGGAGAGGGCTGGCAGCTCGGCGTCGACGCCTTGGTAGCCTCGCAGTTCAACCTGGATACCGGCTCGGATGACTTGATCAACACCGACTTTCGCATCGGCGTGCCGCTGAGCTACAGGCGCGGCAGTTTCTCCGGCCGGGCGAAACTCTTTCATCAGAGCTCTCACCTGGGCGACGAAATCATCCTCAGCGGGAACGCGCCGGCGCGTGAAAACCTGAGCATCGAGGCGCTCGATTTCGTGCTGGCCTGGGAGGGCGCCAGCTGGCGGGTATACGGCGGCGGGTTCTACCTGCTCAGCAGCGACATCGCCGATCAGAAGGAAGGCGGGCTCCACGCGGGGCTGGACTATTCCGGCCGAGCCCCGGTGCTGTTCGGGGCACGGCTCGTGGGCGGGATCGATCTGAGATCGTTCGAGGAGACGGACTGGCGCATCGGCACCAGCGTCAAGCTCGGCCTGGAATTCGGACGCGCGCGTCCGGAGCGGCGCGGGGTGACGGTGCTGCTCGAGGGCTACAACGGCCCTGCGCCGTTCGGCCAGTTTTACACCACGTACGTCAAGTCTTACGGCGTGGCGCTTCAGTTCGACCACTGAGGCGCGAGCGTGAAATACCCAGCCGTGCTTCTCGCCCTCGCTCTGGCCGGGTGCTCGGCCATCCAGGAGCGCGCAGCGCTCGACTCGGAGGAGCTTCTCGCCCAGGCGGGTTTCCGGCGCGAGCCGCTCACCGAGACGGGCCTGCCTGACCGGCAGCTCGTCGAGAGCGCCGGAGCCTACAAGTTCGCCGACGCAAAGTTCTGCGCGTGTGTCTACGTCGGTGGCCCGAACGAATATGCGGCGCTCCAGAGGCTGCGCTCCGAGAGGATCGCCGAGCGCGAATGGATCATGTCCCGCGGCTCGGTGCACGGAGCCGCGGTGGACCACACGGCGTGGAGCGCGTGGAAGCCCGAGGGCCTCGACCTCGTGCCTGCTCCGGTCGCGCGCAGATGATGATCCACTTTCGCAAGCTGGCGTGGGTCGCGTTCGCTTTGGCGGGCCTGATCGGCCAGCCTGCGTGCGCGGACGAAGCCGCATCGGGCCAGGAGGTTTACCAGTTCCGCTGCCGCACCTGCCATGGCGGCACGGCGCGGGCCGATTCGCCGCTCGGCCCAAGCCTGACCGCGATTGTGGGCACGAAAGCCGGGAGCCAGGCGTCCGGCGTGCACTCGCGAGCCCTCATTGACTCGGGAATCGTGTGGGACCGGGATTCGCTTCGCCGCTTCCTATCCGACCCGCGCCGCGCGATTCCCGGCACGCTCATGCCGGTCGGCATCCCGGACCCGGCGCAGCTCGAGAGCCTGCTCGACTACCTCGAAACGCTTCGCTGAAGCATAACGCTCATGAACGAGAACGCCCTGTACCTGCCTTTGCTCCTGATCGGGCTCTACTCCGCCTGCGCCACGACGCCCGCAGAGAAAATGCCGGCTGCCGTGGTGCAGCCCGCGCCTGCGCCCGCCCAGCAGGTGCCGACCTTGCCGGCGAATGCATACATCCGGAGATCGGGTGGAGCTGCGAAATGACGCCTAGGCCGTTTGTCGCAGCCTTGCTGGCACTTGCCTTCTTCCTTGGCGCGTGCGAATCGTATTCGCCGCCGAAGGAGGACATCGGCATGGCGACCGGCGCGGTTCTCGGCGGCGTGATCGGCCATCAGTTCGGAAGCGGGGGCGGGCAGGCCGTTGCGACGATCGGCGGCGCGGCGCTCGGAGCGTTCCTCGGCAGCCGCATCGGCCGCAAGATGGACCAGGACGACCAGAAGAAGACGGCCGAGGCGCTGGAGACCTCACGCGAGGGCAGCGCTACCACCTGGCGCAACCCGGATACCGGGCAGACCTATTCGGTCACGCCGACGTACACCTACAAGGGCGCCGCCGGCCCTTGCCGCCACTTCAGGACCGTCACGCAGATCGACGATCACGAGGAGGTCGTGCAGGGCACGGCGTGCAGGCAGCCGGATGGCACATGGAAAGCCGCGTAAACCTGTTCCGGACACAGGCGGGCGAGCTGGTCGTGGCGCTGCCCGAAACCGGCATCGACCCGGCGTGGCTCGCGCGCCCGCTTGCGCAGCTCGGCCTGGAGAACGCAGCTTCCTATACCGCCGTGCGCGTGGAAATGCCGGCATCGCGGCGCTGGAGCACCCCGGACGCGGCGTTCTTCGCGCGGCTGCTCGCCGAGGTCGAGGCGCCGGGACGAAGGATCGAACTGAAAGGCCTGCCGCCGGAGCTTGAGAAGCTGCTCGCGCTCGCGCGCGGCGCCCGGCGACCCGTCGCCGCGGCAAACGTGCGGCAGCCCGGCATTGGCGAGCGCGTCGGCTTGGCCGCCATGCGCGGCGTGGACGACGCGAGAGCCCTCGTCGCGCTGCTCGGCGAGGTCGTGCTTCTCCTGCCGCGCTTGCTCGCCGGGCGGGCGAAGATGCGCCGCGCCGAGCTGGTCGAGGTGCTTGCCGAGTCGAGCAGCCGCGCGCTGCCGATCGTCGCCGTGGTGAGCCTCCTGATGGGCGCGATCCTCGCCTTCGTCGGCGCGGTGCAGCTGAAGACGTTCGGCGCCGGCATCTATGTCGCCAACCTCGTCGGCATCGCTTCGGTGCGCGAATTGACGCCGATCCTGACTGCGATCGTGCTCGCCGGCCGCACCGGCGCGAGCTTCGCGGCGC
>Ga0180090_1000014_pt1 | contig 16806 bp, 19 predicted proteins | sample EasRiv890_16_10D_FD_121787 | JGI IMG/M metagenome (GOLD analysis project Ga0180090, IMG submission 121787) | Soil microbial communities from meander-bound floodplain in the East River, Colorado, USA - East River metaG ERMLT890_16_10D | ecosystem: Environmental > Terrestrial > Soil > Floodplain ...
CATTACAGGTGCGAGCTATCTGCTGCAGCGTATCCTTGCCCCGAAACCGAAGCCCGGCGAAGCAGCCCGCCCCGATCTGCAATTGACCGCATCACGTGAGAGTGAGGGCATCCCTCGCATATACGGCAGGGCGGCAGTGGGCGCAAAGGTGATTTGGTTGTCATCAGTTCGGGTGCGTTCAGTGTCACAGGGTAGCGGCAAGCGTAGCTCACCGCCCACCACTGCTTATTCAGTCTCAATGGGGCTGCTGATCTGTGAGAACCGGAATGGCTCGGTGATGGGCGTGTCTCGTATCTATGCCAACGGCAATGTGCTCTATGATCGTGATCCATCCACAATGACAGGTGCTAATCCGGACATTGAAGGCGGAGAGTTCGGGCCTTACAGGGCTGACCTACTCTATGCGAAACAGCTGCAGATCCTGCTGGGACAGGAAACACAGACAGAGCGCTGCCCATGGTATGCCACCAGTGGTGATAATGATGACTATCCGGGCTATCGCGGATCGGTTGTTGTCTGGCTCGATGATGTTGATCTGACTCCTTCATACAATCAGATTGCGCAGTATCAGGTTGAGGTTGTCACTTCTGATCAGGTGGTCGCAGATATTGTGGCAGCTGAATGCGACTATGCAGGCGTAAGTGCCAGCCAGATCACAAATGGTGCGCCAGTTAATGGTGTCAATGGCTGGATCATATCCGGTCCGACTCCGCCTAAGAGCACCCTCGAGGCATTGTCAATTGTTTCCCCTTTTGACTGTGCGGAAGTAGATGGCAAGCTCAAATTCATCGCACAGCCGCAAGCCTCGAGCGCTACCATTCCAGATGGTGAGCTGGGCGCAGTGTCATCCGGGCGTGAAGAACAATCAGAAAAGGCGGTGAAGTTCGCACTATCCAGTGAGCAGAGCTTAACGGAAGTTGCGCAGCGCGTGGAAATCAGCTTTTTTGATCCGCTCTTTCAATATGAGGAAGCTACTGCCGGCTATGGTCTCCAATTCGGATCAGGTGTGGCTGTTAAGGAAGTCTTTTTGCCAATCGCGTCTGATCGCACCTACATTCGAAACATCGCAAGCAGTCTCCTTGCACGCACGCGAATGGAAACGGATTCGCTCAAAGTTGAGCTGCCGCCCAAATATATCAGGTACCATCCAGGCGATGTGCTGACGGTCCCTGCCCCCAATGGACAATTCCTTAATCTGCGCGTCACTGATATGGAATTTGTACCTGGCGATAGAGTCAAGATCGAAGGTGTGCGCCAGTTGCGTTCAGAAGGGCTTGGGCCACCACTCGATACAATTACACCGCCATATCCGATTCCAGGCGAGGGTGCTCCGCTCCTGCCAATTGACAGCATCTTCATTCTTTCGAATGCGCCACCATTGATTGACGATCACGATGGGTTTGATGGTATCTACTGGGCAGCGGGACCGCGCAATGTGCCGCCATCACCTCTGTACGGGTGGACTGGCGCAACGCTCTTTCGAAACGCCTGTGGAAGTGACGATGCCAACAAGCAGTATTATTCAGTGGCGCTCAGTCGCACTGCAGCCGTGATTGGCAAGGCTCGCACCATACTCGGCACTGGCAGCGGTGTGGATGCTACCAACACCGTTGATGTTGACTTCCCATACGGCGCCGGCACCAACACCGTGCTTGGCATTCACAATGATGCTTTCGTGAAAACCACGCAGTCAAACTTGTGCATACTTGGCAAGGAAGTGCTGCAGTTCCGTGATGTCACCGATGTGAGCGCATCTTATTCGCTTGCACCTGGCCGCGTCTGGCGATTGTCGCAACTGAAGCGTGGGTTGAGAGACACGAGCACAATGACCGGCACACACGCCATCAATGAGGGATTTGTGCTCTGGAGCCCTGACAGCCTGATTCGCGTGCCACTGGATATTGTCGAACAGGACAATACCTGGAACTTCAAAGCACTGACGCTTCAGCAGCAGGAAACTGACGCTGATCCAATCGCCTTCGAGTATGACCCGGACGATGGCACGATGACCCTTTGGGATACTCCATAAATGGGCAAGCGCATCAAATCCACTGGCATCATCCTTGACGCATCATCCACTGGAAGTGCGCCTGTCAGCCCGACTGGTACTGTGGCGCTCCGTGCCAAGTCTGATTCGACGCAGTTTCAATACAGTGCAAATGGCGGCGCCTGGACTGACTTTGGGGGTGGCGGTGCCGGTGGCACGCTGACAGGCAAATGGCTCTGGTCCAATGTCACAACAGGGGCTGTAGCCACAGGTGTCATAGCCATCAATAATGCAGACCCCAGCGCAGCTACTGAGATAAGAATCCATGAGACAACCAATGAAAGCGTAGCCTTTGCCGGCAGCTTCGATCTGGTAATACCTGGCAGTCACATCTATGTGCAGGATGCTGACGATGCTACAAGGTGGGTCAGGTACAACGTCACTGCGCCGGCCACGGATCATGGTGACTACAGGCACTGGCCAGTCAGCCTCGTCAGCTATGGCGGGGTAAACCTCAATAATGGTGAAGTAGTCAATCTGCAGTTTCTCAGCAGTGGATCGGGAGCCATCCCACGGCTCGATGAAGTCCTGGACCCAACAACCAATGCCAGCTTTGAGATGGGGAACCATCAGCTGGTGTTCCATTTCACTGGGGCAGAAGCAGAAGAAAACGTAGTCTTTGAAAGCCTGGCACCTGGGACCACACCTGCCAGTGGCCCGATCATGCTCATACGCGCGAGTGGATCAGCTACTGAGAAGTCACCACTGCGCATTGAGGGGCGTGGCGCCTTCTATTTCTCGGTGGGTGTCGATGGCAAGGTGGCCATTGGCACTGAGTCGGGCCTTGCCAATAAGCTCACTGTCTATCACATGAACACAGGCGGTAGTGAGCTCGGGGCCATTCAGGGGAATGTCTTTCTCGCATCAGGCAACACAGCCTCAAGCATCAGCAGTGCCGTGTTTGGTGTCTCAGATGATGGCAACACTACGGCACTCACTGAGATGCGTGCGCTCAGTTTGCAGCTGGGGCGGAGTGGTCCTGCTGTATCGAATACCGGGCTGACCGCATACATCATTGATGCGCGCGCAACGATCTCAGCAAATACCGGCACGTGCTACGGGCTCTATCTGAGGCCGACTGTGACCAGTGCCATGACACTCACCACGTGGGAGGGGATACATGTCACGGCGCCTAATCTTCTGAGTGGCGGTGCGATCACGAACACTCGCGCCATTGTCACTGAGGCAGGTGCTGGCTATGTGGGCCTTGGCACCAGCACGCCTACCGTGCAGCTTCACGTAGTCGGTGCAATGCACGATGAGCAGACAACGGGGCAGGTGTTCACCATTGCCAAGACTCACAACAGTGAGACACCACAGCTTGACTTCAAGCGCACGCAGGCAACGGGATTGTATTTGAATGACGATGATGTGGCTGGTCGCATTATGTTCTATGGCTGGTTTAGTCCCGGTCCATTCAAGGCACTCGGCTACATTCAGTCAACATTCGACACGAACTTTGGCAATGCGGGCAAGATCGCGATGGGTGCTGGTGACTTCAATAATGCACGGGTTGAAGTCTTGCAGACAGACACCGCCACAGGCGGTGTGACTATTTATGGCGCAGCAACGACGCCGTGGTTTGCAGTCACTTCTGTGGGGCATCTCTTCTCGCACGGTACGACTGGTTCAATCTACTATCGCGACGCTGCCGGCTACTTTGTCAATCTGGATATATTCAGCCACCCCACAGACCCTGATGATGAAGGGAAGGTGCTCACTGTTTACAGTGTGGGTGGGGTGCTGTTGCCACAGTGGAGGGCAGGAGGGGTCTCAGGGGGTACGCCTGCAGATCCAGTAAACACTCTTCAGTACAATGCTGCCGGCAATTTCGGTGCAGTGGCGTCCTCTGTGGTATCAGGTGCGAATGTCACCCTGGGTGGCATCTTTACAGTAGCCAGTGGTGGCCAGACATTGGCTATAGACCCCACAGCCACTGACCTGATACTCACATTCAGTGACGTAGTAGGCTCGCCCACTCAGATGGGCTATATCAAAAGCTACTGGGATGGCACCTATAGTGGTGGCAGGCTGGATCTGGGTGCAGGGGCAGTGAATGACTCAGCCAGAATTACCATGCTGGAGACTGCCAGCAGTGCAGCCATCACGCTGCACGCCACACCATTTCTGTTTCAGGTGCAGACTGCTGGATACCAACTATATGGGGGTGCTCTGGGCACGCTGTGGTATTCACAGGGAACGGGTCCGAGTGGTAATGGCTGGCTGGTGCCCACTGCGGTACCACCCACATATACTGCCACGCCTACACCCGAAACGTCAGACAGAATAGCCTTCTGGGATTCAAGTGCTGGCACAGTCTCATGGCTGACCGCTGGTACTGGCCTAGCTATTAGTGGCACTACATTGTCAGCACTGGGTGGTGCTGCACTGGCTGGTGGTTCCAACCTACAGGTGCAGTACAACAATGCCACTGCGCTGGGCGGCATCACTGGGTTTGAAGTTTCAAGCACTGGTGGCGCGCCTAATATGGTGCTGGGTGGTGGCTACTTCCAGATAGCCGCCGGGTTGACTGCCAGCGTGCCCAACATTGATCAGGAGTTCTTCATCAGTGCCACCACAGCAGCTGCGACAAGGTTTGTCATGCGCAGGTATAGCAGTACCGCCATAGCAGGCACCTACACTGACGGACCATACATAGAATTTGACCGGGGCAGGGGCAGTGTCACGTCAAAGGTGAACCTTAGTAATGATGACACCATAGGCCAGATACGTTTTTCACGCTGGGTGGATAGTGCGCTGGTGCAGTCTGCTTATATCAGGAGCTGGTATGACGGCACGTATGGCGGTGGCAGGCTTGATCTCGGGGCAGGTGCCTATGATGACTTTGCACGCATCACAATGCTGGATACCGGCAGCAGTGCAGCCATCACGCTTTATGGCAACAGCACTTTTTACTTTCAGGTGCAGACTGCTGGTTACGTACTCAATGGCGGTGGGCTTGGCACGCTGTGGTATTCACAGGGCAGTGGTGCCAGTGGTTACCTTGTGCCCACTGCAGTGCCCCCGGCTGCAGATCGAATAGCCTTCTGGGATGCATCTACCAGTCAAGTGAGCTGGCTGACAGCAGGTAGTGGGTTGACCATCACTGGGACCACAATGACCGCATCAGGGAGTGCCGCAGCTGGCGGCAGCAACTTCCAACTGCAATACAACAATTCCGGCGCATTCGGTGGCATCACGAACAGTGCGAACACTCAGCACTTTCTCAAGAGCAGCGGCACAGGTGCAGCACCCGCATTCACTAATATTGCAGCCGCAGATATTCTCTCAGGCACGCTTCCACTGGCTCGAGGTGGCACAGGGTCAGGGATGATTGATCCTAATGCTGACCGCATCATGTTCTGGGATGATTCCGCAGGTGCGGTGGATTGGCTCACGGCGGGCACTGGCCTGACGATCACCGGCACGACCATCACGGCGGCAGGCGGGCCGACATTACCAAGCGGCAGTCTGCAATACAACAATGGCGGTGTCTTTGGTGCAGTCACAAGTTCAAGTGTGGATGGCTCAGGTGTCATCACAATTGGCAGCACTGGGATGATCTTTCAGAATGACACAGCAGTGCTGCTCAGTTATCGCCACGGCAGCAGCACAGCTGCCAGTGCGCCAACCTTCACGTTTGAACGCGCACGCGGCACTTGGTCAAGCAAGAGTGCTGTACTCGCGGGTGACTACCTGCACACTCAAAATTTCTTTGGTTATTACGATGCGAGTGCGAGCAGGCAGGGCGGGCAGATACTGTGGACTGCCACTGGCAACTATTCTACCTCGAGCGCACCGACCGTTTTTCGATTGAAAACTACGCACCTTAATCAGAACTTTCCGCTCGAACGGTTGCTCATAGGCGGCAGCAAGAGTCTGCTCGTTGGTGGAGTAGATAACACCCTCGTAGACCTGTTCACGATCACATTCAATGCCGCAGATCAGGTGGGCCTCGGTGGTGAGATTCACATGCTCTTCATCGCCAAGCAGGTTGCGGGCACGGTGCACACTCAAGTCTACAGGCGTGTGGTGTCTTTCATTATTGGACACAATGGCGCCACCAATACATCAATGGCTAATTTCCGCGAGGAAGCTGGCGGGCAGGCCAGTGCCGCATCGAACACCACTGGTTTTGGCGGGCTCTCACATGCCATCAATGCCGATGCAGCCGTAAGCATTGGCACTAATATCCCGGCAAGCCCAAATCTGATAGCTACAAACACGATCACCTATCGAATCCTGGCAGATTCAGACCTGACCACCATCAGCCAGCTGACTTGCTATTACCACATCATCTATCACGGTGAGGGAGAACTTACTTTGTCATGAAATATATCGAACTTAAGGAAGTCACAACACGCAAGGGGCAGAACGTACGCCTCAACTATGCCCAGCAGATTGAGCTCATCGTAGGCGAAGCAATGGATGGTGCGAATGGGCAGCGCCAGGGATTTGACCGCGACACCAACAGGAAAGCGCTGCGCGTCCTGGATGCACTCGAAGAACAGGCTGACAGCGGGATGCTTGCCCTCGAGGATGCAGACCATCAGTTTCTTGTGGGGCGCGTCAATCAGTTCATCTGGCCATTCGCTGATCGTGCCTTCGAAGACTTCTGCGCAGCGATTGAGAATGCCGGCAAGGATAAGCCCAAGGCAATTGCGGCATCATAGTTGCAGCATCCTAATGTGCCGAACATAACTCGTGCCCTGACATACCTGCGTCTTCGCTACTGTGGCGTGAGTACGCAGGTGAGAGTTCCATAACGCAACTAACTATGGGAGAAAACCATGGCAGATCAGGATAGAGACAGATTTCAAAAAGAGATCGAGGTCGAGGTTCAAAAGATCGACGCGAGCTTTCAAAAGATCAGCGTGAAGGTGCCGCAGGATGCGAAGGCTGATTTCGACAACTTGAGACAGGCGGTCAAGGGTCTCGTGGAACGCTACAAGAACCAGCCCACGCAGCTGCCGGCTGATCCAAACAACCCGCAGGTATCGAATCCGATAGCACCTGGCGGTCAGCCACAGCCGAAGTAGTTGGCGCTCGTGATAGAATCGTCAGCAATTCGGTGACTCTCAGCCAGGTCCGAGATTCTGGTAATTGCGACGTATGCACTCCCACGAAGTAAAACGCGTGGGAGTTTATTTTTGGCAGTGCTTCGCTTTCCATGCGGCCAAAAAGCGGCCATCGATGTTTCACGTGAAACGGGGATTTGCTAATGGTGGTGGGGAGTTAGGTGAGATGTGCAAAACTACTCAGGATAGAATCACGCAACTTTGACCGGAGCATATAACCCTCCTAAATAGCGTAGCTTGTAGCAGTTCTAAGAAGTTGACGAAAACTCCAATGGCCGGATTTTGGCCACTATTTCCGCCCTTTTTCATTCTATGCGGCCAAAAAGCGGCCATCAAGTCTTCGAGCAAAAAGGGCCGCGCGAAGGCGGCCCGGAGAATGCGATACTTGGGAATGTAGAAGATGATCATTCGTTGACAGCCATCGGGAATGCCGCAACCCTGCGGCCGCTCCAATAGCTTTCAAGCACTCCCGACGCGGCCCGCAATGCAGGCAGCGTCGAATGAGTATAGCGCGAAGTCATACCGCCAAGGGAATGCCCCAGCAGATCAGCAATGATCTTCTGGTTGATCCCTGCTTCTGCGAGGACCGATGCAGCCGTATGCCGGATGTCGTGAATCCGCCAGCTATCCATACCGATCACAATCCCTTGTGCCCTACCGCTCGCACATACAGCCCTGTAGAACGTTGCGTAGCAGAGAGACGGGGCATTGGCTCGTCTGCGCAGCAAAACTTCAAGGGAAGGCGTTATTGGAAGAATGCGCGCGGATTTGGTTTTGGTTGCGCTGGCTGGTAGCCCGACAAGCCCGCGCTCCCATTCAATCCATTCAGGGCGAAGCGTTAGCAGCTCCATCACGCGGCAACCTGTCAGGATGAGCATTTCGAAGATGTCAGCAGCGGCTGTCTTGTCCTGGCGCCGGAGCTCGTCGCGAACGGCAACGAGTTCAGCTCGAGGGATGAGCACGGCTCGGCCGGGATTCGGCAATCCGACAAGCGCCGGCGCGCGGAAGGTTTCGAGTTCGGGGAAATACAAGCGGCCGGAGTTCAATCCCGCAACGATCCCGGCAATGACGAACTCAATCGTTGACACCTTGAAGCGGTCCATAAGGGCAGATCGATAGGACGCCAGGCGGGACACAGTGATATCACGAACTGGCAGCTCAGGATCGATCGAAACGAAATCGGCGAAGTGTCGAAGCAGCTGGCGCCGGGAACCTGTGCTCATGTTGATCGCATCGCGGGCACGTGCTTCGAAGAGGTCCTGGAGCGTGATCACACGGCGTTCGTATTCAGGTTCAATCCCAATGCGCCGCGACTTGTACGCAGCCTTCAACTCCTGGATGTATTGATCCGCTTTGTCCTTCGTGGGGAATCCGGCCTCACGGTAGCGAATGGTGCCAATCCGGATGGAGATTGCCCACGTTGTCCTGCCAGTTCGTTTGGATAGGACTTTATGGATCATTTCGCGTAGTTAAACCGCACAGATTCCGCAACCTCGTAGAGACGGGCAGATTGCGCGCATGTGACATCAACGCCCTTTTCGACGACCATGCCCTGTACTGTTGTGCCCAAAAGCGCATTGTGAGTGAACAGGAAATTGAATCCGGTATTGCCTTCTTTACAAACCAGCAGACTGCGTTCATCTGTTACTTGAATTGGCTGGAGTCCGTTGCGTCTGCACGCTGAGGCGAAGCGAGCCTTTTCTACGCCGGCACTTCCATCTCCGTGAGGCATGACAAGCCAGCCACCCGGCCCTGGCTCCATTTGATATTTCCCGCAACGCTGTGCCGGACCTGCTGCACGTCTGGCGCTGGGTGATCCCGCCACAATGAACGAGAACACAATAACTCCAAGAATCGTGATTCCCGCTCCGATGATTAGTGTCTTCATTAGTTTCTAATTCCCACGTCTTTCGAATATTTGTCGTCATAATTCGCGATGCAGTTTCCATAAGGTTTCCATTATTGCAATCGCGTCTGCCTGGCTATCCTGTGAGAGTTCCGTAAAGAATCCGACCAGTCGCTGCAATGTGATCGCTCCGCCTGCGATCATTACTGGATCACCGTCAGGGAGCTGTCTCCATCCAAGCACTTCAGATTCCGGCAGTTCGAGCGCGGCGGCAATTTTCAGTATCGTCACAGTTTTTGTACTTGCGCCCTGTTCGATCTGAATCCATCGCTGACGATTAATCCCCGCTATTGTTGCGCATTCAATCTGAGTTCGGCCGATCTCTCTGCGCCTGCCTTTGACATGCTGCCCGAATGATTTCCACATTCGAGCGTGCTTCTCTCTCACATCCTTCTGTACCACTGTACGAAAAAATGTAACATTGTCAAGCGTAATATTGTAAGCGACTAAATTTGTTGTATATTATTTGACATACCTCAACTTTGGCAGGTATAAGAAAGACGCTATGGATTCGAGTTTCTACGACAACGCCAAACTTAAGGAACTGCGACAGATTCACGGATTGACACAACAAGAAGTGGCTGATCGTATAGGTATTCGCAGGCAAACCATATGGCGTGCCGAACGCGGATTATCAATTAGTTTCAATCTGCTCAATGCGCTCGCCGGGGTGTACGGCATTAAGACTCTGAAGCTGATGCGCGGCTCCAGGTCGGTGGCGGCCTAACAAAATGTCGTATTCTTCTCTTGACAGATGTAATATAAAATCGTACATTCATCTTGTTACGGTACATTTTTCGAGAGAGGAATAGGCGACAACAGCAATGGACAACCAATTAGAAAGATATGAGAGAGCGCAGGACGCTGAATACCAGGCGTACCTCAATGAGCCGCAGGAAGTGCCAAGCGACGCCGTGATACTTCACGAAGAGCGCCGCCATCTGGAGTACGAGATCATCTCAATCGAAAAGATTATGGAGACTGACTCGAAGTACGACCTTGTTACGCCGGAGCACTGGAATGAGCGACTGACTGAATGCAGGACGCGCATGGCGAGAATTGACCTGTTGCTCAAGCGCCAGAAGCTGATCGACGAGCAGGCGACGATTCAGGGCACGATTGATCTCCACTGCGCCGGCCTTATCAAGTGCAATACGCGATACCTCGAGATCGAGAGCGAGCTCAAGCAGACGGAGGGACAGTAAAAATGATGAAAGAGGAATTGGAAGCTGACATTCGCAGCGAGCGTTATCAGGAATGGCTTGATGAGCAGCCTAAGTGCAAGCACTGCGGCACGCTCTGGAAAGAAGAAGGCGGCATCTACGATGAGAACTGCGACGACTATTACTGCGATCAGGCGTGCGTCGATGAGTACGAGAGTGATCGTTCTGAAGGGATATGGCTGCGGCACTTCGAAGGGGAAGGGCCAGTCACTGCGAGCGAGCGCCAGGAGCGGCTGGCACGGCTCCACAAGGACCTGACGAGATGATTGACAAGCTTCTGACGATCGAAGATGTGTCCCAGATCACCGGGATCGCAGTCAAGACGCTCTATATACGCGGCGGCGGGAGTAAGACGCTGCCGCGTATCAAGTTGGGCGGTAAGGTCCGGTTCCGTGAAGCTGACGTGCGTGATTGGATCAATCGCAACGTGGAGCGGCCTATCGATCTGCGGAAGGCCTGGAAGCGGTCAGCATAAATGGGAAACGCCCACGTGGGTAGCGTGGGCGCCTCGAGCAAAAATACAAACCAATGACTAGGAGAGAAGATAACAAAGTGAGTACAGCAATAGCAACTCAACCAGCAGAGGGCCAGGACTACGCGGCGATCATCGAGCGAGTCCTCGCAACTGGCGACCTGGCAAAGCTCTCGAGCCAGGACCGCCTCAACTACTACAACGCCATTTGTCGTTCGGTCGGGTGGAATCCGCTTACGCAGCCCCTTCAGTACATCACCCTGAATGGCAAGCTGACGCTTTATGTGCGGCGCGATGGCACGGATCAGCTTCGAAAGATCCACAACGTTTCGATCCAGATCGTCAGCCGTGAGCACATCAATGATGTGTACATCGTGACTGCCAGGGCAACCACCAAGGAAGGGCGCGCTGATGAATCAATTGGCGCAGTGGCCATTGGCAGGCTCCAGGGCGACTTGCTGTGCAACGCCATCATGAAGGCTGAGACCAAGGCGAAGCGTCGCGTGACGTTGAGTGTGTGCGGCCTTGGCTTCCTCGATGAGAGTGAGATCGAAACGATACCTGATGTGGTGCTCCACGAGGGGCCAGCGGAACAGCCGGCACTCCTTGAGGAACCTGAGAAGAAACCCAATGGCAATGGGCGCGAGAAGCTGATCAAAACTGTCAGCGACCTTGACAGCCTGATCCGCGAGCTGCGTGGCTATGGGATTTCGAACGCCAACATTCAGGCGCGAATGAAGGAAGTGGCAGGGGTAGACAAGCGCGCAGACCTGAAGGAAGGGCAGATGCTCGATTGCATCGAAGACTTTGGCAGCTGGGCAAATGAGCTGCACGCCGCGAAGCACGAGGGGAGCGGCAAATGAGCGGCACGTTAATGGACATCTCTGCTGATTTATCAGCGCTCGAAGCTCTTCTGCTTGAGGCGGGCGGTGATGTGAGCGATCCCGAAGCTGATGCTGCTGTTGATGCGTGGTTTCAGGAGATTGGCGGAGCTCGTGACGAGAAGATCGACAACTACTGCGACCTGTATTTCAAGCTCAAAGCGCGCGGCGAACGCCGTAAGAAGCTGGCCGAATCCGATCTTAAGACGGCGGCGAGGCTTAAGGAACGGCTGCAATACTTCTTCGAAGTTCAGGGTATCTCGAAGCTCGAAACGGATAGCTACCGGCTGTCGATCGCAAATAACGGCGGGCTGCTGCCGCTTCTCGTCGATCGCGCAGCGGAAGCACTGCCGGCGGAGTTTCAGAAGATCACGGTAACGGCGGATAACGAAGCAATCCGTCAGGCGCTTGAATCTGGCGAACCGCTCGACTTTGCGCATTTTGGTGAGCGAGGAAGGCATCTGCGAATCAAATGAAAGCTGAACGACAGGTAAGGTACGACGATCTCGAAGAAGCGCATCGTTTGATCAGTGCGGCGAACGAAGCAGTTGAAGGTTTGGAAGTTTCGATTCGCCGCGAGTTTCGACTGGTCAAGGATGCGCTGCTTGATCTTTCAAGTCAGATGCGCGCAATCACTCACCACATCGAAGAGGAACGGAAGGAACGGGCACTGAACAGGTGAGACTGGCGCTCATCATCATTGGGATCGCTTCGCTCGCATTCATCGCGGGCTTCCTGCTTGCGGCCTGGGTGCGACAGCCTGATTTGGAGAAGGAGCGCGTAGAGCTGGCGCTCTGCCGTGATCGCGCGGCGCAACTCGAGGAACTTGTGGCCAGCTTGAAAGCAACGTTGCGCGATACGGCACAGGACGTAACTCGGAGGATCGCGTGAAGCTATCAGCAGAGTTTCGGGAATTGATTGACCAGCAGGAATCGCTCGATGCGAAGCGCACAAGGGTGCTCTTGCTCATTGATTCTGGCGCTGGCGGAAGCCTCGAAGATAAGTTGCTCTTATTGCAAATGATCTTGGCCTCGCAGGTGAGCGTAGCCAAAGAGCTGCTCGTGGAATGCGCGAGTGTGACCTGTGAAGGTGTGGACTGGCCCCTTGATATTCGTGCGTGAAGTACCGACCGGGTGGGCACGCGCGTGCCTTCATTTAATCAGGGCGGCACGTTATGTGCGCTTCACGCACGGCCCCTATTCGCGCGGTCAGGAATGCTCGGGTGTCTATGGTGGCAACGAGGGATACGTGAGCAATGCACGCCTGGCCGCGCGAATGTGAACCGCAATGCTGGAACCAGTCGAACTAATTCTATGGGGAATCATTCTGCTGCTGGTGATGTGCGGGGCAATGGTGCTGGTGATCAGGCTCTACACACTCCCGCGCGGGAGGCGGAGATGATTTTCTGGCCGTGGATCCTTGGCGCATTTTTGTGTGGCGCATTTCTGGGTACGGTGCTGACGTTTATCGCTGTCGCTGAGGCGGCGCGGCTCGCAGCAAAGCGGGACCTGGCTTATACGGTCAGGAAAGATGACGCGGCGAAATATTGGAGTGAGCTATGAAAGCTCGACGATTCGCAAGTCCATCGCAAAGAGCGATGACGTACCAGCTTAGTAAAGGCCGGTGCGCAATGTGTAATAGGCCGCTATTAAGCGGCTTCCATGTTGACCATGTAACCCCTTATTCAAAGGGAGGAAGGACAGAGTTATGGAATCTCAGGGCAGTGTGCCCCACATGCAATCTGACACGTACGAGAAATATCTCAAGCCTCTCATAGCTCTTCGGGCCGGCCAGCGGCGACATTTCGAAATGAGAGCGGTCCAGGTTCTTGACTATGATGCGGTAAATAAACTGCATGTTGTTCTACCGACCGGCTACGGAAAAACTCTAAGTGCGATGGGCGATTATCTGATTTGCCGCGAGATTGGACTCGTAGATCGGCTTCTAGTTCTTGTGCCAACAGATGAGCAACGCAAGCAGTGGTCGAGAAAAGCAAAAAAGAATGCCCAGGATTTAGGGCATACGATCAGTGGCGCATTGCAATTCGATCAACATGCGCGAGCGGTTCAACATCATCAATCAGGCCGTACTGAAATCTTCGTGGCCAGTTATCAACAGATGCTCTCGCGTGTTGATGGTGTTTGGCTTGGTTCGCTAATGGAGACTGGCAATTGGATGATCGTATTTGATGAGTTTCACCACTTGGCCGAGGAACGAAGTTGGGGACGTGAGGCCAGCAGATTGAAAAGAGAGAAGCGGTGTCGTGCTGCACTTTATTTATCAGCGACCCCAATTCGCACTGATAAGAAGTTCACAACAGGCGGCGGCTTCGAGCGAACGTCTGAAGGTGAATGGGAGTTCAAGCCGGATATTCTCGTCACGCTAACAGAAGCACTCAAAGAAGAGGCGATACGGAAGCCAGTGGGAAGGATTCAACACTACTTTGTTGATGTCCTGGCTGACGGAGAAGAGACACCAATACGTATCACAACCGAGATGCTGCGTGAGAACGGCATCACAGAATTTAGTGTATTCGAAACTAAGCGGCGGTTGAGATACGTCAGCAAATACCTATCGAAGATGCTGCTTGATGCTGTAAGTGCCTTGAATACTCAGAATCTCGAACACCCCAATCAACATCAAATGCTCGTGTTCGCGATGAGTTGCAGACATGCCGAAGCTGTCACGCTTCAGTTGAACGCTGTCGCGGGTTCTGAGTTTGCAGACTGGATAGGAGTCAGCAGATCCGATAGCGACAATCAAACAGTGCTTGAACGATACAAGCAGAACAAACTGCAATGTCTGGTGCAGATCGATAAAGCTGGTGAGGGATTCGATAACGAGCGAACAAGCGTTCTCGTATTTCTTCACTTGATTAAAAGCGGAACAAAGATATGGCAGCAGATCGGCCGAGGACTGCGACGAAACAGCAAGATTCCATTCGTCGAGGATGTCTGCATCATCTTTGCAAGTGCCGATACAGTGATTGCCGAATTAATCACGTCTCTTGAGTTGAGTCTGGCGTTGACAGAAGCAGACGAGCGCGAAAGAGACATCGAAGAAAGAGACTGGCCATTGATCCCCGACTTGATGGTTGTCGATGCAATCTTTGATCGAACTGATTTGGTTGGCGATGCAAAGCATGATCCCGAAGCAGAGACCTTTTTTCGAATGGCTATTAACCACGGTGCTCCATCCAATGTGATTGAGGCTGAATGGTTGCCAGAATTGCTGCGAGAATTGCGATCACGATGGACAGGAACAAGTGGCGCAAGCAGAAATGCCGATGACCTTTTTGAAGATGAGACTGCGAGAATCAAATATTTCCTTGATCAGTGTGAGCGTGCAGCAGGAACTTTCGCGAATCAGGCCGCACGACTCTATGGTCAGAGAAATGGCGGTGGATTTGAAAAGACGTGGATTGGGGATTTCAAGAAGCAAATCAACACACGATGGAAGAAAGTCGGTGGCAAGGGCCACCCTGCAATGACGGCTGATGATTTTCGTCAGAAGTACGATTGGGTGCGCTCTGAATACAATGCAATGAAAGAAAGTCGGGAGGTACCAGCATGGCTCAGACTGTGGTAGTCCCGAAAGTCACGCTGCCTGGCACTAATGAATGGCTGAAATGGCACCTTGACGGAGTTCGTCAAGGTGCGCTTCAGATCGCTGCTGACAGTCGCCCTTTCATTCATTCCGTTCGCGAGCTTCAGGAACACAGAGCCTGGGAGCTTTACTTTGACGATGAGCCGAAGACGTGGGAACGGTTTTGCTCCGAAGCGATCAAGGCGGAACCGGCATTCGTCGCGATCATCGACGAGGGCGTGAAGGTCCTCGAAGAAAGAAAACATCAAGGCCCAATCACCAAACAAATGGCCATTGATGCAGCCAAGAAACCGAAGCAATTAAACGATAATGGCGAAAAAGGGAAGGACAGCTATTATAATATAATAGCACGGCAAGGGACATCTCGTGATTATCTCGCCGCCCGAATCGCCCGCGACCGCCCGGACATCCTCGAAGAAATGAAAGCTGGCAAGTATCGCAGCGTACGAGCAGCTGCAATTGATGCAGGCATCATCAAAGTTCTAACGCCAGTCGAAAAAGCCAAAAAAGCATTCTTGAGACTTGAGGAAGAAGAGCGGATGGAGTTCGCCATGTGGCTGCACGATCCGGCCAATTTTCACGACGACTGGAATTAGCGCTCCGCTCCTGGGAGCAATCCATCAACCCCTCACGCACCTTATGAGCATCATTGATTGTGTCAGGAAAACAGCCGGCATTTTTGTTTTATCCCGGCGACTGGAAGAAGGATCCCGATCTTTCCAAATGTTCAGCGTCAACTCGCGGAATCTGGATGGACCTTCTCTGCGCCATGCATGAAAACGGACGTACTGGAATCATCACCGGGACCGTCCTTGAACTGGCCCAAATGTGCCGCTGCTCGGAGCGGGAAATGACCGTTGCACTTAACGAGCTAAGGCGGAGTAAAACCGCGAGTGTAACAAAATGTCACAAAGTGTCACGCGCATGTACGGTCACTAATCGAAGGATGCATCGCGAATATAAATTGCGCGAAGACACAAAGTTGCGAGTGAAGAAGCATCGCGAGCAGCAGCGTGTAACGCAATTGACACGCGAATGTAACATCCCTTCTTCATCTTCATCTTCATCTTCAAGAGATCTAGTAAGTAAAAATCTAAGTAAAGAGAGAGAGAGTTCTTCTCCACCAACCGGCTCTCTCTCTGAAGATTTTTCTCCGGAATTTCTCGATGACTTGCAGGACCAGAAAAAGTCCGCGCATCTCGATGTCAGGCATGTGCTCGAGAAGCTCAGGGCATGGTGCGAGGCGCGCGGAATTAAACCTACACGAGCCAGGCTCATTGACTGGCTGAATCGCGAAATACCAACTCGAAAGGAATCCGTCGATGACGACAGAGGCACAAGCGCCCAGGCAAAACGCGTTGCCGCAAGTCTTGAGCGGGATAATTAGCGCTGCCAGGCGTAGGGCGGGAGTTGCGGCCCTATCAGACGCAGCCCTTGCCGACGAGATCCGCGACTGGCAGCGCATCCTTGCGCAGATACCAGCTGACCGGATCGAAGAATGCGAGCTCCACGCAATTCGCAACCGGGTGGTAAGGGCATTGCTGCAACCGCAGGAACTGATTGCAGCCTGGCATGCCATCAGGGATGCAGAGC
>Ga0180090_1000024_pt1 | contig 13319 bp, 15 predicted proteins | sample EasRiv890_16_10D_FD_121787 | JGI IMG/M metagenome (GOLD analysis project Ga0180090, IMG submission 121787) | Soil microbial communities from meander-bound floodplain in the East River, Colorado, USA - East River metaG ERMLT890_16_10D | ecosystem: Environmental > Terrestrial > Soil > Floodplain ...
ACGCAAGTACGGAAGCCCGTCGCTTTTGCTCTCGTGGGTGCCGTTCATCGGGGACCCGCTTTGCGTCGCCGCCGGCTGGCTGCGGCTCAATCCCTGGCTGTCCGCGTTGTTCATGGCCTTGGGAAAGCTCGCCCGCTACGTGGTGATCGCGTCCTTGGCCTAGTGCCGGTATCGTGGGCGTTATGACATGCGAATTATGCGAGGGCGACGGCGGCGAGCTCATCTGGCGCAATGAGGAGTGCCGGGTCGTCTGTGTGACCGAGCCGGGATATCCCGGCTATTGCCGCGTGATCTGGAACGCCCACGTTGCCGAGATGACCGATCTCGCGGACGGCGAGCGGGAACGCCTGATGCGCGTCGTATTCGCAGTCGAAGCGGGGTTGCGGGCGCTGCTGCGGCCGGAGAAGATCAACCTGGCCAGCCTGGGGAACCTGGTTCCTCACCTCCACTGGCACGTGATTCCGCGCTTCCCGGGAGACCCCCACTTCCCAAGCCCGATCTGGGGTGCGCGGCAGCGGGAGCCGGGTCCCATGCGGTCTGACCACGGGATAGTCAAGAAAGCACTTGCGCAACGGCTAGGCCGGCTCTAAGCTGGCGGAAAACGTGAACTTATTCCGACAGTTCCGGAGCTTTTTGGACACCCGGTGACCTAGTTCACATGCCCTCTTGTTGCGGTTGGGCTAGCCTCTTTGGCGGAGCGGTGCGCTACCCGCCGAATGCCGCGACCTCCCCCAGAGGTTGGCGCGGTGGCGGGAAGACGCCGGGCCGGCGCCATCGACTCCGGGGGAAACAGCAAGGCCCGAGCGTGCGCAGAGCCAGGAAACTTGGAATATGAGCACCCAGCCGTCCGCGTCCGTCTCGACTCCACTGCAGTTTACTGACAGCGCGAGCTGCAAGCGCTGGATCGAGCAGCTCACTCTCACCAACGTTCAATTGACGCAGCAGGCCCTCACCGGCCAGCTGACCAGTCTCGGATCCGCCCACATCGCGCCGCTCGAGCGGCTGAAGATCCTCGAGGCGCTGCGCGAGCCGGTGTACTTCGTGCAGGGCGAATCGTCCAAGCGCTACGCGGGCAAGCCGCTGCCGCTCGACGAGGGCGAAAAGCTCGTGTGGAGCAACATCATCGCCCTGTGGCAGGAGGTGAGCCTCAACTACCAGCAGTGCCTCAGGGCCTACCGCGAAGGCGATCTGGCGATCGCGCCGCACGCCGCGCTCATCACCATGCGCTGCCTGCGCCTTCTGGGCGCCACCCTCCTCGACCACTACCGCATCTACCGTCAGCCGCCGGGCTTGCTGTGGCGCGCGCTGCACGAGATGTATTCGTTTGCCGAGAGCCACGGCTTCGCGCGCATCCGCGTCCAGGACAGCTTCACGCAGCGCGACCCGGACTCGAGCTGCGCGGAGAGCTACGTTCAGGTCCTGCTCGCCCATCTCGCGAATCCGTTCGCGCTGTCGGTGCGGCAGATGTCGTTTGTCTCGCGCTGGCTCGAGCGCTGGGCGAATCTCATCGGGCTCGCGACGCAGCCGCTGCCGACCAGCCCCATCCCCTCGCTCATCGTCGATCTCTCCAGCTCGGGCAGCGTGAGTGTCGGCGCGGGCACCGAGTCCAAGCCGCACTGCCGCTACCTCGATCTCGAGCAGTTGTCGAAAACGCTGCGCCAGACCATCAACCTGCTGAAGCAGGGGCAGACGCCAGGACAGCTCGGGCTTGGAGAGGACGCGCGGCAGCCCGGCTGCGAAAACTTGCTGATGGTGCTCTACGTACAGTGGTGCCGTGCCGGCACGGCGCGCGCGGAAGACCGGTCCGAAGGCGAGGAGCCGGCCAGTGTCAGCTTCGGGCTCGTGGGCGCGCATCTGCACGTGGGCGGCGGCCGCGAGTTCCGGCAGCCGGGCGATCTGTCCTCGCGCGAGAAACAGGACCTCGACACCTACGGCTACGTTACCCGGCCCGAGCACGATACCAGCGGGGGCACCGGGAGCCCGCAGGTGCTCGAATCGTGGCAGATCCTCAACCACAGCGCCTCCGGATTCATGTGCATGCAGCGCGAGCCCGAAGGCAGGGGCCGCGTGAGCCACAACCAGTTGCTGGCAGTACGCCGGGCAGGGGGAAGGCATTTCCACGTCGGGATGGTGCAGTGGCTGCGGATGGAGGAGAACGGTGAAATCCATTGCGGCGTGCGCCTGTTCCCCGGTGCGCCCCAGGCAATCTCGGTGCGCCCCTCCAACTTCGCCCCGGGCGGGAATGGACGTTACGAGCGCGCCCTGCTCCTGCCTGAGGTCGCAACGCCCGCCACTCCAGCCACGCTGATCCTGCCTGCAGGCTGGTTCCAGAGCGGTCGCTTCGTTGAAGTCTTCTCCGACCGAAAGCAGGTCGCGAAACTCCTCAATCTCCTCGAAAAAGGCGGCGACTTCGATCGCGGAACCATCGTGGTCGTGTGATCGGTTATGATGCACCCCTCCGGGGGTGCTCATGGCCGGGCTCAACAAGTCCGTTCCGCTGCCGACCGAAATCAAGCTGCACCAGAAGTCGCGCGTCCTCGAGATCGCCTTCGCGGACGGCGCCACGTTCCGCCTGCCCTGCGAGTTCCTGCGCGTATATTCGCCGTCCGCGGAAGTGCGCGGTCACGGTCCCGGCCAGGAAGTGCTGCAGACTGGGAAGAAGGACGTGGAAATCTCACGCATCGAACCGGTGGGCCAGTACGCGGTGCAGCTCCATTTCTCGGACGGCCACGACACCGGCATCTACTCGTGGGACCTGCTCTACGACTACGGCGTGCGGCAGGACGAGATGTGGCGAATTTATCTCAAGCGCATGGACGAGGCGGGCGCGAGCCGCGAGCCCGCGAAAACCAAGTGATTCATGACTGAGAAGACCACCGACTTCGGCTACCAGTCCGTCCCCGAGGACGAGAAATCGAAGCGCGTGGCGGGCGTGTTCGACTCGGTCGCGCCGCGCTACGACCTCATGAACGACCTGATGTCGGGGGGGCTGCATCGGCTGTGGAAGCGCTTCGCGGTCGAGGCAAGCGGGGTGCGTCCGGGCGAGCGCGTGCTCGACATCGCCGGCGGCACAGGGGATCTCGCCAAGCTGTACTACCGCCGCGTCGGGCCGCAGGGCGGAGTCGTGCTCACGGATATCAACCCCGGCATGCTGCGGCACGGCCGTGACCGCTTGCTCGACGCCGGCATCGTGCTGCCGCTCGTGCAATGCGACGCCGAAAAACTGCCGTTCGGCTCCGATCACTTCGACTGCGTCGCCGTCGCCTTCGGACTGCGCAACATGACGCACAAGGGGGCGGCCCTTTCAGAGATGCGGCGGGTGCTCAGGCCGGGGGGCCGCCTGGTCGTGCTCGAGTTCTCGAAGGCGTGGGCGCCGGTCAGGCCGCTCTATGACGCCTATTCGTTCGGACTGCTGCCGCGGCTGGGCAAGCTGGTCGCCAACGACGCGGCGGCCTACCGCTACCTCGCTGAATCGATACGCATGCATCCCGACCAGGAAGCGCTGAAGGCGATGATGGAACAGGCGGGCCTGGAACGGGTCGAATACTTCAATCTCGCTGCCGGAGTGGTCGCGCTACACCGGGGATACAGGTTCTGATTTCCGCGCCCGGCAGCCCGGCTGGAATAGGGTCATCAATCCGGGTGTTAGCTGGAATGCGAGCGCGCCGTTTTAGGACTAGGAGAATTACATGAAGCGACTCTTGTCCCTTTCCGCATTATTGATCTTTGCCGGTTGTGCCTCCTTGCCGCAAACCCCGCCTGCCGGAATGCCGGCTCAGGTGGCCGCCCCGGCCATCCGGATGGGCGATGAGTGGAGGTATTCGTTTCACGATGGCTATACCAAGCTGTCTCGTGGCGCGCTTGAATTCCGCGTGACCGCAGTCGAAGGCGACGCGGTCACGGTTCGACGGCGCCACGAGGGGCAGGAATCAACGCAGCGCTACACCCGCGACTGGAACTGGCGCGAGCGCCCGATGACGAACCTGCAGAACTTCCGCTACGATCCGCCCTACCCGGCGCTGCCGTTCCCGCTGGAGGCAGGGAAGACCTGGCAGGCGTTCGTGAACGCGACTGATCCCGCCACCGGGCGCGTGAACCGCGTGCGCATTGAAGGCAAGGTGCTCGGCTGGGACCGCGTGAAAGTGCCGGCCGGTGAGTTCGACGCGCTGGCGGTGCAGCGGGTCGTCTACGCCGGCAATCCGGACTATTTCCTGAGCGAGGAGAAGATTACCGAGATCGACTGGTACGCGCCCGCCGCCGGCGGGATCGTCAAGCATTCCAGCCGCTCCGGCCATCTGGACACCCGTGGCAGTTGCCCCCCCTGCAACCAGTGGATCGACGGCGGCTGGAACGTGGTCGAGCTGGTGAGCCACCCGCGGCGCTGAGCGGTCCCGCGCCAACTGCCTGAATAAGCTTCAATTCCCGTCGGCGGCGGCGATCGCGCTGAGCGGCGGCTGGATACGAGTAGAATCACGGGCTCGCAGGAGGAAGACATGAAGACATTGCTGGCCGTACTGGTTGCCCTGGTATCAACATCGCTCATGATCGAGGACGCGGAGGCACGCCGCATGAGCGGCGGCCGCAACATGGGCATGCAGCGCAGCGCGCCGCCCGCTCCACAGAAGGCCGCACCCGCACAGCAACAGCAGACTGCACCTGCTGCTCCGGCGCAGCAGCCGGCTGGTGCGTCGAAATGGCTCGGCCCGTTGGCAGGTCTCGCTCTGGGCGCAGGTTTGGCGGCGCTGTTCCTGAACAATGGCTGGGCTGGCCTGCTTACCGGCATACTCCTGCTTGGCCTCATCATCGCGGCCGTGGCATTTGCGGCGCGCGTGCTCATGCGCGGGCGGGTGGCGCAGGCACCGCTCCAGTACGCGGGCGCGGGAGCCGGAACTCAGCCGGCGCCGGTCGCCCCGTCGGGCGGCGCGGGCGTTCACTCGGTCGCCGCAACAACGGGCCGCTGGCCCGCGGAGTTCAATGCCGCTGATTTCGTTCGGCACGCGCGGCTCAACTTCGTGCGCCTTCAGGAAGCCTACGACAGGAAGGATCTGTCGGCGATGCAGGACTTTCTTGCGCCCGAGGTCTATCGCGATATCGAAGCCGACATCCGCGCCTCGAGCGCCGCGGAAGAGCGCACCGAAGTGCTGACGCTCGAGGCGGACGTGCTCGACGTCATCCAGGACGCGCGCGCCTACGTCGTGAGCGTGCGCTTCACCGGCATGGTCCGTGAGTCGGCGGGGCGCGACGCGGAGCCGTTCAGTGAGATCTGGCATCTCGAGAAGCCGCTCGACGGAAGCTCCGGCTGGGTGGTCGCCGGCATACAACAAGCCTGAATCCCGAGTCCCGATTTCCGGACCCCCCCGCCGCGGCTGTGGCGGCGGCCGCGGTTAACCACCTCCTGCGGAGCGCGAGCTGGGCGCGCGATGCATTGAGGCGCCACGCCGGCAAAACCGCCCGCTTCGAGCTCATCCCGTTCGTTGTCGCGCTCACCATTCTGGAAAGCGGTGAGGTCGCGCCGACCGCTGCCGACGCCGTCCCCGCCGCGACGGTCAGGCTCGGTCCCGGGCTGATGCTGCGGATCGCCGCCGGCGACGAGAGCGCGTGGCAGGAGGTCGACATCACCGGCGATACGGACCTCGCCACTGCCATCCATCATGTCGCGCGCAATCTCCGCTGGGACGTGGAGGAAGACCTCGCGCGCGTCTTCGGTAACGTCGTCGCCCACCGCATGGCGGAGTCCGAAAGGACACTTCAGCGCTGGGGCAGGCAGGCGGCGGACAACACGGGGCGTAGCTTTGCTGAGTACTGGACCGAGGAGCAACCGCTGATTGCGGCTGCGCGCGATCTCGAGGAATTCAGTCGCGCCGTGGATGAGTTGCGCGACGACGCCGCGCGTCTCGAAAAGCGCATCGAGCGGCTAGGGCGCAAACCACAGTAACGCGCCGCCGCGCTTCCCGCTGCCGAAAGGCGACGGTTACAATCGCCGGATGCTCCTCTTGCGCCTGCTCCGGATCCTGTGGGTCAGCATCCGCTATGGACTGGACGAGTTCTATCTCGGTCACGAGCGGGTTGCCGGTCTGCGCACGCTGGTGAGCGCAGTCTTCTTCTGGCGCACGCTCGATCAACCCCGCGCGGTGCGGCTGCGCCAGGCGCTGGAAGCGCTGGGACCGATTTTCGTCAAGTTCGGCCAGATCCTGTCCACGCGGCGCGACCTGCTGCCCTCGGACATCGCCGACGAACTGGCGAAGCTGCAGGACCGTGTGCCGCCGTTTGCCACCGAGCACGTCATCGCCACGCTCACCCGGGTCTATGGCCGTCCGGTCGAGCAGGTGTTCCAGGCGTTCGAGCGCGAGCCGATTGCAAGCGCATCGGTCGCCCAGGTGCACCTTGCGCGCCTGCCCGACGGGGCCGAAGTCGCGGTCAAGGTGCTGCGCCCCGGCATCGCGGCCGTGATCGCCGGGGACCTCGCGCTGCTCCACACGGGGGCGACGTTGATCGAATGGCTGTGGGCCGACGGCAGGCGGCTGCGTCCGCACGAGGTGGTGAACGAATTCGCGAAGCACCTCGAAGTCGAGCTCGACCTCTTGCGCGAGGCCTCCAATGCCAGCCAGCTGCGGCGCAATTTCGAGGGTTCCCCGGTCCTGCTCGTTCCGCAGATCTACTGGGATTATTGCTCGCGAGACGTCATGGTGATGGAGCGCATGCACGGCACCCCGGTTTCTCAGGTGCAGGCGCTGCGGGCGCAGGGAGTGGACCTGCGTCGGCTGAGCCGGGCCGGCGTGGAGATCTGCTTCACGCAGGTCTTCCGCGACGGCTTCTTTCACGCCGACATGCACCCGGGCAACATCCTGGTGACGCCAGACGGGAAGTACGTCGCGCTCGACTTCGGCATCATGGGCACGCTCACCGAGCTCGACAAGAATTACCTGGCGCAGAATTTCCTCGCCTTCTTCCGCCGCGATTACCGGCGGGTGGCGCAGGTGCACATCGAGTCCGGCTGGGCGCCGAAAGACACGCGCGTGGACGATTTCGAAGCCGCGATCCGCGCGGTTTGCGAGCCGATCTTCGCCAGGCCCCTCAAGGAGATCTCGTTCGGGCGCGTGCTGCTGCGGCTGTTCCAGACCTCGCGCCGCTTCAACATCGAGGTCCAGCCCCAGCTGGTGCTGCTGCAGAAGACGCTGCTCAACATCGAAGGCCTGGGGCGCGAGCTCGATCCCGAGCTCGACCTGTGGGATACCGCGAAGCCTTTTCTCGAGCGCTGGATGGCCGAGCAGGTCGGCTGGCGCGGCTTCATCGAGCGCGTGAAGCAGGAGGCGCCGTACTGGAGCACCATCCTGCCGCAGCTGCCGCGGCTCCTGCACCAGGCGCTCGCGGGGAAGGCGCCGCCGTACCCGGATCCCGCCCATGCGGACCTGCTGAAGGAAAGGGAGACGCAGACGCGGCTGCTCGCCGTGATCGCGGGCCTGCTGGCGCTCATCGCCGTGCTGCTCCTCACGCAGCTCTGACGCCGACGCCCGGCGCTTCGTTCGACCCGGAGGCCCCATGCTGCTCGCGTTCGTGATTCTGTACCTGGCGCTGTCCATCGCCGTGGGCGTTGTCGCCGCCCTCCGGGTCCACAACACCCGTGATTTCGTCCTCGCGGGCCGCACGCTGCCGCTTTACGTGGTAACGGCGATGGTGTGCGCGACGTGGTTCGGCTCCGAGACCGTGCTGGGCATTTCCTCGACCTTCCTGAAGGAGGGGCTGCGCGGGATCGTCGCCGACCCGTTCGGCTCCAGCCTGTGCCTCATCCTGGTCGGTCTCTTCTTCGCCGCGAAGCTCTACCGCATGAATTTCCTCACCATCGGCGATTACTACCGGACCCGCTACGACGCGACCGCCGAGCTGCTGACGAGCCTCGCCATCGTGGTGTCGTACCTGGGCTGGCTCTCCGCCCAGATCGTCGTGATCGGGCTCGTATTCAGCACGGTCACCGGCGGCGCCGTGAGCATGGGCGCGGGCATCGTGATCGGCGCCGCCGTGGTGCTGGTCTATACCCTGTGGGGCGGCATGTACTCGGTCGCCTGGACCAATTTCGTGCAGATGGTGATCATCGTCGTGGGGTTGCTCTACATCTTCGTGCTTGTCGCGGACCGGGCCGGCGGGGTCGGCACGGTGGTCGCCCACGCGCACGCCGCGGGCAAGCTCGAATTCTGGCCGAAGCCGGAATTGCGCGACGTCCTGGCCTTCATCGGGGCCGGCGTCACGCTGATGCTCGGCTCGATCCCCCAGCAGGACGTGTTCCAGCGCGTGACCTCGGCCCGCAGCGAGCGCGTGGCGGTCGCCGGGTCGGTGCTGGGTGGCGTGTTCTATTTCGTGCTCGCGTTCATCCCCATCTTCCTCGCCTATTCGGCAAGCCTCATCGACCCGAAGATGGTGGCGGATCTGATCGACAAGGACCACCAGCGCATCCTGCCCGCGCTCATTATCGGGCACACGCCGCTCGCAGCCCAGATCCTTTTCTTCGGCGCGCTGCTCTCGGCCGTGATGAGCACGGCGAGCGCGACGCTCCTCGCGCCCTCGGTGACTTTCACCGAGAATGTCCTGAAGCGCTTCCTCCGCCGCGAGCTCGATGACCGTGAGTTTCTGCGGACCATGCGGATCGTCGTCGCCGCCTTCGCCGTGGGCGTGACTGCGTTCGCGCTCAATTCCGGTTCGACCATCTACGAGATGGTGGTCGGCGCCTACAAGGTCACCCTGGTGGCGGCGTTCGTCCCGCTCGCGGCGGGCCTCTACTGGCGGCGCGCAACCACCCAGGGGGCGCTCGCCGCGATCGTGGCGGGGCTTGTAACCTGGATCGCGCTCGAGATCGTCGCCCCCGAAGGGCTCTTCCCGCCGCAGCTCGCGGGACTGCTGGCGAGCATCGCCGGCATGCTGCTCGGATCGCTTGCGCCTCAGTGGTATGGCGCCAGGACTGGAAAAATTGACTCGTGAGGTGTGGATCAAGGCAGCGGTGTTCGCGCTGCTGGTCCTCAACGCGGGGATCTATCTCGCGTCCGGCACCTTCAGTGACGGCCTTGATTCAATCGCGTGGCTGACACTGCTCGCCCTCTTCGAGCTGGAAACCGGCCGGAAAAAATTGGGACGCACATCTTTTCTGTCGAATACTCATTCGGTTGTTCGAGGCGGAAAGGAAGCGTCAGAAAAGGTGTGCGTCCCTTTTTCCACGGTCGCCGTCGTCCACGCGATCCGGCTCATTTGCGTGGCAGCGATCGGAATCGCGGCGGCGGGCTACCTCTACAATAGCGAGTGGCTTGATGCCGCCAACAGCGGGCTCTGGATCGCGGTAGTGGCGCTCCTGGAAGTGGGGGTTCGCCGCCCCGCCGCCGTCGCCGCCCAGCGCGCGCGCTTCACCGCCGCTGCGGCGACGCTCTACGCCGGCCTGCTCGCAGTGGTCCTCGCCTGGCTGTGGCGCGGCGAGTGGTTTGACGCTTACGACGCGGCGCTGTGGCTGGTGGGGTTCGCAACCATCGAAATGAACGTCCTTCGTGCAAGGAAGGCGGAATGATAAACACGGTGCTGGTATCGCTGGCGGTAACGGCGGGTGTCGTCGCCCTCGCCGGCGTGCCGTTACGCTGCTGGCAATTTGCCACGGGACAGTTCCGCTCGCAGATTCCCCCGCACGCGCTGGCGCGCACGACGTTCAGGCTCGTAGCCTTCCTGATCCTCGTGCCAAATGCGCTCGCCTGGACCTATGCGGTGGTGATCGTGCACCGCTATACCACCTGCGTCGGAACGTGCGCCCAGGAATGGGCCGGGACGGCCATCGCCGTCGGTATGCTGGGCTGCGCCTACTTCCTGCTGGAGGGGTTTCTTCTCACCGCGCGGCGCCGCCCCAAGCCGCTGACCAGCGACCGGTGACCGGTCAGGGTCACGCATTCGAAATTCAGGCCGCAAACGCCTTGCTGAACTCTGACAGGAAGCGCGGGTAATCCGATTCGGGCAGCCAGTTGATTCCGGCCGCCGCCTGGCGCCCACCGCCGCTCTCGAACTTCAGGCACAACTCGTCCGCGCCGCGCGGCCTCTCGATCGGCGCGCGCACGCTCACGGTATAGCCGCCGTGCCGGGCGACCAGCATGGCGACCGCGCGCTGCGGGTGACGGCGCGCAAGCTCGTTGGCGAACAGCCCATGGATGCGCCGGCTCCAAGTGGCATCTGGCAGCACGTAGAGCGTCGCGTGCGCCGACGCCGCACTCGGCGCCACCGCGCGGGCCCGGTCGAAATCGTCCGCCAGCGCAGTCCTCAGCGCGTCGAATACCGGCTCGCCCTCGACGAAGTCGCGCGGGTCGCGGTATCGGCTCACGATCTCGAACAGGTCCGCCGGATGGTAGTGCAGGTCGTCCACGCTGTCGCCGTAGGCGTTGTAGTTGATGCATTCTCCGAGCTCGCGCAGGCGCTCGAGGTCGGCGGCCTCGAGGTCGAGCCCCCCGGCCGCGCGCTGCGCCGGTCCCTGTAGATTGTCGCCATACGCGGCGACCACCGCCCACATCCTCTGGCGGCCGCCCAGGTAGCGGTCCACGATCAGGCTGGTGCAGGTGTCCGGCGCGGTGTCGATGAACGCCTTGAGATTGGTGTGCTGCGGCAGCTCGCCCGCGGCATGGTGATCGAAGCAGCGCAGCCGCGCGCCGGCGTCGAGCAGGCGCCTCAGATCCGCGGCGTTCGAGCGCAGCGAGATGTCGAGCACGGTGAGCTCGTCCCCGGCCGCGGCCTTCACGCGCTCGAGCAGGCGCACGTCGCGCTTGACCCCCGTCACCAGCACGCTCGCGCGCGGTTCCTCGAGCCGCAGCTGCTGCAGCGCGCAGATGCCATCGGCATCGCCGTTGAAGATGTCGTAGAATTGCATGAGCGATCGCATCGCGAATTCGAGAGCGACACCCGATTCGGGCGCGCCTCAATTCGCTTTTGCCGTCGATGTCCAACCCCGTGCCGGGTGAACGGAACACATCCCACGAATCACGCGCCGGCTTCTCGTCGCGCACCGTGCGGCTCGCGTGGATACTCGCGGTAGCTTATCTGCTCGTCATCGGCTACGCCAGCCTGCAGCCATTCCATGACTGGCGCTGGCCGCCGGAGGAGATCCTGCGTTTCCTCGTGGCTCCGTGGCCTCGCTACATCACGCTGCAGGACGTCGCGGTGAACTTTGCAGCCTACGTTCCGCTTGGCCTCCTGCTCTCGATCGGCTGGGGCGCGCGCTACGGCCAGGCGCGGGGCGTGCTCGCCTCCGCCCTGGCCGCCGCGGCCCTCTCCCTCGCCATGGAGGCCGTGCAGATGTTCCTGCCCGCACGCATTGCCTCCAACGTGGACCTCTTCGCGAACGGCCTGGGCGCGCTGGTCGGCGCCATGGCCGCGCCGCTGCTGGCGCCTGCGCAGCCGATCGGCGGCAGGATCCAGTCCACGCGCCGGCGCCTGTTTCTCGACGGCACGCCGGCCGATGCAGGGCTCGTCATTGCCGGCCTGTGGCTCGTCACGCAGTTTCATCCCACGGCACAGCTGTTCGGCACCGGCGCCGTGCGCGCCACATTCAACCTGCCTCCCTACCTCACGTACTCGCCGGCGCTTGCGCTGGGTAGCGAAGCGGTGGTGGTGCTGCTCAATCTGCTGGGCGTCGGTCTCATGCTGTCCGCCTTGATGCGCCACGGCAATCGGCCCATGCCGGTCATCGCCGCCCTTCTCGGCGCAGCGCTTGCGCTGAAGGTTGTCAATGCCGCGGTGTTCCTGCAAGCGACCGCCCCGTTCTCCTGGCTCACGCCCGGTGTCGTGCTCGGGCTCAGCGCGGGCTGGCTGCTGCTGTGGGGCGCGGTGCGGCTCCCGCAGCCGGCGCAACTCGCGGCGGCGGCAGGATGCATCGTGGCGGCGACGATCGCGATCAACCTCGCTCCCGACAACCCCTACCAGAGCGTGCCGCCGCGGTTGCTCGTGCGGGGCGCGAGCCATTTCCTGAACTTCTCCGGCATCGTGCGCGCGCTGTCCGAGCTGTGGCCGCTGCTCGCCACGGGACTGCTGATCTACGCGCTCGCCGGGCGCAAGCATGGCGAGTAAGCGCGAACTGCGCGCGGGCACGCGCTGCCATCCTTTATAATTGCGCATTCCGGGTGATCCGCCGCGCCCATGACCTACTACGCCAGGCACGTCTTCATCTGCTGCAACCAGCGCGAGGCTGGCGAGCAGTGCTGCAACGATCACCATTCCCGCGACCTGCGCGATTACGCCAAGGACCGCGTGAAGCAGCTGAAGCTCGCCGGCCCCGGCAAGGTGCGGATCAACCAGGCGGGCTGCCTGGACCGTTGCAAGGAAGGCCCGGTGATGGTGATCTATCCCGATGCCGTGTGGTACACCTACGTGGACCGGGACGACATCGATGAGATCATCGACGAGCATCTGGTCCACGGCCGCATCGTCCAGCGCCTGCGCATTTGACTGTAGTACGCCCCATGCCCGCGGCCTCGCTCACGCGAGTGATGATCGAGGGGCCGGCGGGCGCGATCGAGACCGACGTCAACGATCCGGGCGGCGCGCGCCAGGGCATCGCGCTGATCGCGCACCCCAATCCGCTGCACGGGGGCACCAAGGACAACAAGGTGGTGACGACGCTCGCCAAGGTGTTTTTCGCCCTGGGCTACGTCGCGGCGCGACCCAACTTCCGCGGCGTTGGCGCTTCCGCGGGCAGCCACGACGAAGGCCGGGGTGAAACGGAAGACCTGATCGCCGTCGCGGACCACCTTGAGCATCGATTCGGGAAGCTCCCCCTGGTTCTTGCCGGCTTTTCCTTTGGAGGCTATGTGCAGACGCAGGTCGCGCAGCGCCTGTCCGCCCGGTCCATGGTGCTGGTCGGTCCGGCGGTGGGGCGCATTCCCGCCGCAACCGTGCCACGCGACACGCTGGTCATCCACGGCGAACTGGACGATGTGGTACCTCTCGCCGCGGTGCTCGAGTGGGCGCGCCCGCAAAGCCTGCCGGTCGTGGTGGTCCCGGGCGGGGAGCACTACTTCCATGGGCGGCTCAACCTGCTGGCCGAGATCGTCGTGCGCCATTTCCGACGCTTCGCGCCGGATGCGGCGGCGGCGCGGGCTTGAATGAGCACTCGCGGCCCCGTCCATCTGCGCGCCGAGCGCCTGCGCAAACGCTATGACGGGCACGAGGTCGTCGCCGGCGTGGACCTCGCACTCGAAGCCGGTGAATGCTTCGGCCTGCTCGGGCCCAACGGCGCCGGCAAGACCACGACGCTGCGCCTGTGCCTCGGTCTGGTCGACCCGGACGGCGGCGAGATCGAGGTCCTCGGGATG
>Ga0180090_1000025_pt1 | contig 13228 bp, 14 predicted proteins | sample EasRiv890_16_10D_FD_121787 | JGI IMG/M metagenome (GOLD analysis project Ga0180090, IMG submission 121787) | Soil microbial communities from meander-bound floodplain in the East River, Colorado, USA - East River metaG ERMLT890_16_10D | ecosystem: Environmental > Terrestrial > Soil > Floodplain ...
CGACCGCTGAGTTCCATATGGCTGTTGGGGTTCCCGCGCTGTCAACGCTGGCCATCTGTCCGGTTGATGTCGCAACAATAAGCCTGTTGTTGAAATACACAATGTCAATAATGTTGCCAGTCACTACTGACACCACATTCGAGAACAGCTTCGATCCGAAGCGTAACTTCTGTGCTCCTGATGGTGTGCGATGCAAATTGACCAAATCTGGCTGGTATTTGGCCTCCATGTTGGTGTCTTCGTCAATGACGTTCCAACCGCCACCGAAGCCTCGAAGAGTGATTTCCTCGAGGCGGCTCTTTTGGGGCTTCGATTGTTTTGACAGGAACAACGAGACGTTCATTGTTTGACTCACACAGTGGTCAGTACGGGTTGACGAACCAATTATTAGGCACAGTCGTACGCTCAGCAAATGCCGTCTTCTGATTTGCCAGTGAGTTCATGATGTCTCGGTATTTGCTGTCCATCATCGCTTGAACGTCGGTCTTTGCCTGCGGATTGATGTCGTCACCGGAGAGTGCTGTGAATGCCGTACCGAATGCCAACAAGTCTCTGTCAAGGTGCAAGATGGTCGCATTAGCCCAATCCTGACCGACAGTAAGCGGATGCACACGCGCCTTGACATCAATGTTGCCAACTGATGCGAACGGCAGGATGCGAATTTTTCGTGCGTTGTATTGTGGATGCACAACAGACAAACTAGTCCAAAACTGTGCAGTTGTTCCACTTACAATACTTGGGTTCATCGCCTCAGGTAATGTCGGCAATGACGCACTCTGTCCTTCGCGTGACACACTGGCAAAGTCATCAAAGTCTAACACTTGCCCAAACGCATCCGTTGTGATGATACCGTCAGTACCATTTAACGTGCAGCGAAACCACTCAGTGTACTGCCTCCACCAATGCTTCTTAAACAGCATATTAAAAGCACGCCCCGCATCTTTGATCATGCGGGGCTCGCTGTAGAGTTGCGTTCCGACTCCAGAAACCTCGCCCAAGATGCCGAGTGCATCTTGGACGATTTGTTGGATGGTCACGGACATAGACCAGTCCTCATGCGTAGTAGTGCCTAATTCCGTGCAGTCCGCCGTTGCCATTGGCGTTGACAGCCGCATCGCCGAGCATGCCAACGAGGATTTCCTTGACGCCATCGAACGCCGCTGTGGGATTGTACAAACCACGCGGATCGCCTGTCGCCGACGTTGCCGGATCGGTCGTGACACCGGGAGTGAACTGTGCTGCAACCGCGACCAACACGCCACCTTCGCGTGCCCAGATCACATCACCACGGTACGGAAGACCGAGCGAGTCACCTGAAGAGATCGACCATGTAACTGCGTTGGTCGATACGGTGACGGTACGCACGCTGCTGATCCGTTTGAACGCCTTCTTGCCAACGATGGCAGTTGCCGAACCGTTGACACCAGCGATGCGTTCGAGGATCGGCTGTCCGAGATAGTCGAACCCTCGCCAGTCCATCTGACCACCCGACGCGCCCGGATCAGCAGACGGAGTGAAGATGAGCGTCCGTCCGTACGGCTCAGGGACGACGAGATCGATTGTGACGAGCGTACCAATGGCAGCGTTTGCCGCAACGCCAGACCGGAGAACGGCATTCGCCGCAGGAGTCCCAAGACTGAACTGCTGCGGCTGCGTGTGGTTGATGGCGTTGGAGTATTGCATAGCCGGGACGTATGCATTGATGCCCGGCTCGAAGCTCTTACGATCACGGAACATTCGTGTCTCCTGTGTTGTGTGCTCAGCGTTTGAGTCAAACAGCGGATTCGTTCAACCGGAACCCACCCTTGCCCATCTGCTCAGGCATGATGACTGTTCCAGTCTTGGCCGTTGCCAATCTAATGACCTGATCCTCCATCGAACGCCACGCGCCTTTGCGTGTCGTGTCATCTTGTGCCGAAAGCATGCGACCGATAGGACTGTTGGGATCACTCAGCCCCTGCATGTTGATGATCGGAGCCTCACCCTCACGCAGATTGTAGTGCGCAAGGGCTGCCTCGTCCTTCAACCTGACCACATGCCCACGCGGGAAGTACACGATGTATCCCGCATCCTCTTCGACTGAAACGGTTTGAAGACCCTTCCCGGCTTCGTACCGAGTCTGGTCCCGCTTGACCGTTCCTTTGAGATGAACCACGACATAGGCAAGACGCGCACCTGTGCGGTTCCGTACCATAGAGATGTCAGACACGTATCACCTCAATTGGTAAGGTACGCATGCGTGCGATACTGCCGCCACGTACACAGTTGACCTTCCCACACGACACGGCGACCGATTGCGTCCATGTCCCACGGAGCGACGAGCTTCTTGACCTTCATGTTCACGCCTTTGAGAACATGCAGAGTCAGGTATTCTTCGTTGACGAAGTAGCAAACGTTGGCAGGGAGCTTCTCGTCAAACAGGAGCGGGACGCCATTGTGCGTCGTTCCGACGATGCCCAAGTTGACGAGGGCCTTTCCAGTACCAGTTGCGTTAAGGGCGATCTGTTGCTTGTCGCGAGCAGCAGCCTTGTGCATCCGGTAGATGTTTCGTCCTGCGAAAATAACAGTTGGCTTTGGGGAAGCTTGTCCATCGGACTTCCTGTTCAGGTCCAACTCGATGATGTCGTCGAACGCCTCTTCGATGTTCTCCGGCGTCAGTGTACCTGCGAAGTTGTAGGATGAACTACGCCACTGACTTTCGGACGCGAGGCTAATTCCTCCGACAGATCCTGTAGTCGGGTCAGCAGGAATAAGATTTCCGAGACCATTTGGATCTGTTCCTGTACCAACGCTTGTGTGGTACGTCGCGAACTGACGGCTGATCGACTCGTCAAGGGCTTTGATCTTGCCCGTGATGATCTTGAAGATTTCTGCACGACCTTGGTTCTCATCGTCTTCCTGATCTGAGATGATCAACGATCCCACAACACGGGACATGAAGTATTCGACGGTCGTGAACTCATTCGTCTGATCGACGGGCAGTTGGTCGTAATACTGCATCGACGTGACGTTGGGGTTCAGACCGACAATGAGTGGATTGCTGATTTGCGGACCACCGTCTTCAACGATGACGCGCTTCTTGGCGTGGAGGTATGCGCTCACGGTGCCCGAAATCGCGGAAGCCATGATCAGCTTCGCCCGACTCCGCGTCAGCATCGCGTGAACCACTGTATCGAGTGCGGCCATGTGGGTTCTCTTGTGCTGTGTTTGAGCCTGTTTGACTCAAACGGGTTACATTCCTGCCTCTGACATCACGCTGCGAGCGATCTGCTCGTACGTCTGATTGACATCGGCCATTCGACTGCCCTGTTGAGCAGGTAAGCGACCTCTACCATTCGGGAATGCACCGCGCGGGCGGGTTCGGTCTCCTGACTGACTCCCGGCACTGACACCATCTCGTTGCTGGCGCTGTACGAGGAACAGTTGCAGTTTCGCCCAAATCTCATTGAGCGTCATCTGTGGGTGCCGCTGGAGGACGGCATCCAACACCGGAAGATACGTTCTTGCATCCGGGTTCTGCGCAAAGAATTGAGCAACATGGACCTTCGCGTTACCAAAGTCTCTCTGTTGCTGTGCTTGTTCTTGTTGTTGGCGTTGTTCCGCTTCGGTGCGCTGTCGAAGCGGCTGCATCTCCTGCTTGATCTCTTGTCGGAGCATGTCCGCGAGGGACTTCATATCGGCACCGCCGTTTAGTCCCAACTCAGATAAATCTATACCATTTGCAGAGGCTCTTGTCAACAAAGTCTTCAACGCCTGAATGGGGTTGGTCTTGGACATTGCCACAAGTTGCATCGCCTCAAGCTGCTCCTGAGGACTCACTCCAAGCTGTTGCATCTGCGTGTTTTGGGCTTGGAGCTTCTCGAAACGACTGTACACTTCCTTGCCAATCTCAACGGCTCGTGTGAGACGGTTCGTCAAATCACTGACCTGAGCCTGCGCTTGGGCTTGAAATGACTGCAACTGCCGCGTGGCATTGGCTGCCTGTTGATAGAAACGAGCCTCCTTGCCAGAGCGGGCGACGATGTTGCCACGAGCGTCCACCAGATTGCCCTTGGCATCAGGACGGACTTCGGCAGAGGTTGGGATGCGTTGTTGCTGCGGCTGTTGCTGCTGAGCATCCTTTCGCTTCGGTTCGCGTCCGAATTGATCCTTGGACCGCCGGGCAGGACGTTGACCTTCGCCCATATCGACTTCGGAGTCTTCCGCTGTGAAGCGTCCATCGCCTGTTGAGCGCCCTAGACCATCACCGGAATCGGAATCGGCTTCGCCAGTATCGAGATCGAGGCCAAGTCCAGCATCGCCATCGGATTCGGATACGCCAAGATCGTCTGCGGTCAGACCGAGACTTGCAGCTTTGTTATTACCTTCCATCATCCTGTCAGACATGTTGTTCTCCCTTGTTTGACTCAAACAGCAGGACGTGCTGCGTCCTGCTGCTGTGCTACGTTACTTGCTGGAGATGACTGCGGCTGCGCAGCGGGCTGTTGCGGTGCGGCACCCCCACTTGTCGGCGCACCGTTTTGTTGCTGTACTGCCTGCACAGCGAACTCAATGATCTGCCTTGCAGGCACGCCTTTCTCACGCATCTGCATGATCTTCTGCTTCACATCATCCGGTAAGGACATCAGAAGCTTCTGAATGTCCAAACCCTGACCTTGTGCAGCAGCAGGATCAGCACCTTCCGCACCGGGTTGTCCACCTTCCGCACCGGGCACGCCTCCGACTTGCTGTCCTGTACTCACACCTTGCTGCATCGTCGCAGCAATCTCTTTGCGCATCAAATCAAACTGCTCAGGCTTGATTGTGATGTCAGTAAACGCCTTTTGGAACAGATCGAGCATGATCCATAATGTAGAACCCGGTGCTGCTTGAGCAAACTGACCAATTGCTTGGGCGGCTTGTATCGCCTCGCGCTTCTTAAATACACTGTTTGGTTTCTCCATCGAACCAGCAACGAGCATAAGAGTGTATTGCGAAGCGAATATCTCAAGTGGCATTTCCTTCCATGCTTGTGCTTTGGACTTACCGATCAATCCTTCGACTTCCTCCACGGTCATGTACTGCACACACATCTCAGCGACGGAGACTGCGAGATCGGCAATAGTATCTTCGATGACATCGACCTTCGCACCGATGCTCAAACGCATGCTCTCTTGATACGACTCGACTGCGCTTTCGTTCGTGTACGCCTTAAATTGCACTCCGCGTAAGGCATCATTGGTGTTTGTAATCCGATCCATCGACTGCTTGATCGGATCTTTTGCGAACAACGCCTCATAGTCGATTGCAGGAGGCTTCACAGACTCGATCAGGTCTGTGATCTTATGTTCACCTGCCTTGATCGCAAGGAAATGCTCACCATCATCTGACGGACTCATGAGTGCCTTCAAAAACTTCTCCGCGTCGTCTTTGTTGATCTTGGACGAGTTGTAGTAGAAGTAGTTGAATATGGTCCTCCTGATCTTCGCAACCTGACGATTGATTTGATTGATTTCATCTTGTTGATCAAGAATGTACGCAGTCTCCCCAACACTGACAGACCCTCCTGTGCTGAAACCGTATCCAATAATGAAATACGGATAGAACCGTGTGATGTTAACAAGTGATCTGGACTCCCACACCCACACAGGCCATGTCCAATCGTCACCAGCGAACAACATCGTTCGTCCGGTGGCCTTGTCCCATACGTAAAAGCATTCGGTGTAGTACATCTCGATGTACGCAGACCGTTCTTCCTCCGTGTGCGCAGTCACCAACGAGTTTGACTCAATCGCCTTCATGACGATGCCCAAACCTTCGTCACGTTCGCCTTCGCCACCCGTGAAAACGGCTTTGTGCGTCGGCTTGTAGACCAGAACACGGCTCTGAGAGTCTGTACCTTCACTTTCAGGGTCAGGTTTGGTGAACTGAGCATTGAGATAGTTCGTCGCCAGCATCGTACGCTCAATCATCCACTGAGAATCCATGCCGTCTTGCTGTTCGGCATTCGGATCGATGATCAAGTTCTGCGGTAGTATGTTAGACAGGCCCGGACCAGAGGGTTTACGCACTTCCATATTCTGCTCTAGGGCCTCTAACTGCCCATAGAGCATATCAAGTTCTTCTTGTTTCTTGGTTTGAGCCATCGACTCCATGATCCGGGCCATCTCTTGCTGCGCCAACTCTCGCGAGTCATCTTTGCGCGTCCAATCCAGCTTAAGGACGCCAAAGTTCGTGAGTAGCGCAAAACCTGCGGCACGTTTGATCTTCTGTTTCGCACCGAGTTTATCCTTCCGACGCATCAATGTGTTGATAACGTCCTGCAACGCATTACAGAACGGTTCATCCTCCGCATCGGTCGTTGAGCATGTGAAATGAGGGTCTTTGCTGTACGTAGCAGGCAACATGACGTTGAGGTTCGAGTAGATCATGTTCTCCGTACTGTCGCCGCGTTTGAACGTGCCCATGACGGTCTGTTGCGTCTTGGTCTGATGATTGTTGTAATACCGGAACACCTCGTCCCACACGAGATGGATCTGTTCGTACGTGGCAATGGCTGAGTCGTATTTCTTCTTCCAGGACGGGCCGACAGTCTTGCCGACTACGATCTTGGAGTCCTCATAAATACGAAATAATGGCTGCGGACCCTCTGCGGGGCTAAGAGCCTCACCAGTTTGGGTCTGCGGATCGAACACATCGGTATCATCAAGCGGGTCGTCGGTGAGATTATCGGACATCTGTTTGACTCACACAGTTGTTTAGAATGCGCTGCGAAGTTGATTGTCTTCAACCTCACGCCAACGCATCCAAGGTTTCTGATCGATCGGAATGGGAGGCTTAATCTCACTCGGTTGCGGCAGGAATGCTAGCATGTATTTGAGTGTATTCATCGCATGGTCGTTGTGTTGCTGAGGAACTTCCTCCAACCGCCCTTGACTGTCACGCTTCCAATAATAGTTCGCGATCTCGTCTTGGAACCATGACAAATCGTCAACGATATACAACATCGGACCTGCGAGGCGATCTTCTTGCGTCAGGTGCGGTACATTGAATCGATCTGCGAGGTACGCATTTACCTTAGCAATTCCCGGCATCACATCGTTCGAAGCGGGCCTGATGTCGAGACCATCACCTTCCAACAGATTCGCAATTGTCTCGCCTGTCTCACCGTGATGCTTAACAACCTGTTGTTTGTATATGGAAGGATCGGCATTGATTGGGTCGTCGCAACGCAATCGACCACCGTATGAGTTCAGATATCGCCCACGAATCATCTCGATTTCGTTCTTATGCTCAGTGTAGTTCAGGTTCGGCTTGTAGAACCCATCAATGACAATCACGCGACCAAGGTCATCGATGAACCCAAGCATATACACAGTCGGAGCACTGAGTCCGAAATCATAACCCTCTACCAAACGGATTCGTACGTGACGGAGAAGGCAATCATTCAAATGGTCAAGGGCCTCTTGTCTAGTGAGCCCATGTATACGAATATCAAAAATGCCATGCACGAGTCCTTCGAAGGCAGCCCAACCTCCCATAAGGAATCGTTCTCGCATTTGCCCATGATACATCGCTTCGAGGGTAGCGATGTAATCAGCAGCGAGATTATCCTTGTTCGTGTAGGTTGACCCTTCCCACAGGTCCAATATGCATTCTTGTGACACAGGATCGACAGGCAAATTGGGCGTCTTAATGCCTCTGTCGCGCCAAATCATAAACGGATGAATAAGTTCCTTGAACACCCAATTCGCCGTTGGGTTGCATGTCAGCATCATCCAACGCGGGCCTGTGTTTGGCATCGAAGAGTCGTCCTCGCTAACCGGACGATATGGCGTGTCGCCACGAAGACGGCCCAACAGATCAAGTATATCCTTGTGTGTAATTTCAGGGTCTTCGACCTGATCAATGCCAAGCCAATCATACGACGCGCTGAGCAAGTTACTCGTCGTTTGACCATCTGACTGCTGCCTACCTCGTTGATTGATGTATCTGAAATCTACTTTCGATCCGTTCTTGAAGACGCAGGTGTTCTCGTCTTTGGTTGGCATTCGCTCGATCCAGTCTGAGGGGCACCAATCAAAGAAGACCCTCTGGAGCGTACCACGGAGCTTCGGATACGTGGCCCGCCCCAAGAGGCCGACGCTACCGGGGTAATCAGACACAAGTTGCAGGGCTTTGATCGCCAGTGCCGTCGTTTTGCCATTGCCGAACCCACCACCCATAATCTGGACTTTATGACGGGATCGATTGAACCCGTACTGGATCGAGCCTTCGCGGAGATTGTAGACTGCTGTCATGTTTGACTCAAACTACCGAGAGGTCTAAGCATGGACAGCAAAGCCAAACACCTTCCACCCGAGCAGGAATAGTAAGATGTATAACAATACATCCCATCCCCACTTATAAGACACGAATGCAGGATTACTACGCATGAAACCGAAGATCAGGATGAGCAGCATTATGATCCAAAAGATGATTCCGATAGGCATGTTTACCTCCTGTCGATGCACTTTTCTATTAGACGCTCACGACGCTCCATCGCACTGCTAACCTCATACAACACATAACCGAAGCCAAGTAGTGCCACGATATTCAGCATCACCAATGCAAGCACGAACGGCGTACCACGTAACGACTCGACAACTTGTTTTGCCACATCAGAAGGCACGTTCATGTTGGCATCTTTGTTTGACTCAAACATTAAGCTGGTCGGGACGTGATTCCACCTTCGAGTTGAGCCACGCGAGCACGGAGTGCTTTCAACTCTTGCAGCAACACAGGTACGTACTTGGAGTAATCAATGCCCCACCATTCGTCGCGCTTTGGAATGTTGTTCTTCTCGTCAGCATCAACAGCTTTGGAATGCGTAACAGCTTGAGGATATACCTCATTTGCTTGTTGGGCTATGACACCATACGCGCGCTCTTTGGTAGACTTCCATGCGAAATCGTAAACCTCAGTTCGGTCGATAATGTTGCCCGCGTCGAAGGACTTGAGGTCTTCCTTGAGAGCTGCATCGGAAGAGGTGTTGTAAGCTGTGGCAGTACCATTCGTTACAATAGTACCCACACCCGCACCGGCTGCGTTTTCAAAATGACACAACCAAAGGCCAGAATCATCAGCCGGGCGAAAACTCGCGCCAACAGTATTCAAAGTCACCCCAAGGTTAAGCCCTGCAATACCCGTGCTAGCTGGTAAAAGACCAACAGCCGTTGGAATGTTCACTTTGTACATTGAAGTTGCATTAGTTGAGCGACTAATGCTGAAAGGACCGATCGGTTGAAGAACCCCTGAATCATCATAACTACGTATCGCAAAATCGCCATTGGTGGAAGCAGAGATACGCGCGGTGAAATACGTTCTGTTTACTTTGCTGAACGCAAGTTCGGCTGGCTCAGTAGTAAGTGCAGCATTCAATGTAAGTCTTGGTGTTGATTTATTGATCCACAAATCACCACCCATATTGAGCGAACCGCCCATGAGATGGAACGCTCCGCCTGCAAATTGCATATAACTGAGCGCACTCAGCCCGAAATAATAAAGGCCATCCGTGGCATTCACGGCAGACATTATAAAATTATCGGATCGAATACCTCCACCATTGGATATGATGGAAGAAGACGCACTAATCGAACCTGTGACAGTCAAAGGCCCTGTCATCGTATCGCCTGAAAGCGACACGGTTGTATTGTCAACGTATTGTTTAGTGACAGCCTCCAAAAGTCCCACAGGGTCTTGCGCGAGTGATATTCGGCCAGTGGCACGGGAAATATTCAGCGGCATGTCCACAAGATTGCCAGCATCATCGAAACGATAAATGTTTAAGTCTCCGAGCGTGGCATCGCCTAACCGAACCAACCACTGCGGTATGGTATTTAATTGTCCATAAATCTGATTTACGTTAGCTACGTTATTTTTTCGTAAGACCAATGAACCATTCGCAGCAGAAATCATCAGATCGCCAGTCATCGTGTCGCCAGCAAGCGACACAGTAGTATTGTCAACGTATTGTTTTGTTGCGACGCCTAATGCATCTACAGGATCGCCAAATACACGGGTTAAACCATCGGACTTAAGAACATGAAGAACAGAACTAACGCCACCTTTGACTATATCCAGCGCATTTGAAGTTGATGTGATTGAAAATTCATCAACTCCACCGTGCCTGAAAGTCAAACCAGCATTGAAAGCGCCTCCGTCATCGTCGATACGTATGCGTCCGTAACCACCACCAATCCCGCCCTTAACAATCAATTCGCCTGTCATCGTATCGCCAGCTTTGGCAACCTTCAATGCATCTTGTGTATCGACAAATTGTTTCGTAACCGCGTGCAATGGATTGAGCGGGTCTGCACTCAGGGTTAATCGACCCGTCATCGTGTCACCAGCTTTTGCAACAAAGCCAGTTGTCACACCTGACAGAACACCATCAACGTACTGCTTAGGAGTTGCACCGAGAAGAGACGTTGGATTGCCTGCTAAAATCAATTCACCAGTCATGGTGCGTGTGCCATCACGCACAACGTAATCGGTTTCGGCATAAGCAAACGGATCAGTCGAAGCGGCAAAGCTTTGCATAAACCGTGGCCGACCAATCCTGTTTCGCATTGATGAATACTCCTGTTGTGATTGAAGTTGCTAGTTGAGGTCGAGTTGACCGCTCTCCCAAGAGTGCTTCGTTGTTTGACTCAAACTAAAACGAAGTCAATGCGACCCACACATCGTTGGTCACGCCCATTGCCTTCCACAGCACATTGTTCGTGGTATCAATCACGATCTCACCAGCGTACTGCGGCAAAACCGAACCATTCGGTTCGGCTGCGATCTTCCTGTTCCACGTCGTCCATGGAACGTCCAATTGAGTGATGCCTGCTCGATCAGGAACGATGGCCATGTCTACCTCCGGTTGTATAATGCAAACGACCGAGTGGACCTTGGGGATCAGGGAATGGCCGTCCACTCAGTCGCCGATCTACTGTGTGACTCACACAGCAAATTACAAATGCTTGGACTTGGCCTCAGCTTCGCTGTCCGCGTAAGGATCGACAGCTTCCGCAGGTTCGTCCTTCACTGTCGGCACAAGCGGCTCGTCGTCGTCGTTCGTCAGCTTGACACCGCCATCCGCCAACGCCTGTGCTTTCTCCGGTTGCAGATGCACAGTCATTTCCTGTCCGGGCGCTGCCTCGGCGTTGGGGTAGTAGACTCCATCGATGATCGTACCGGGATCGACGACTTGATACGGTTGTTCACCAACGGCAGGACTTGCACGCTCGGGCTTGGTATCGGCCTCGTCAGGGTCGTTTTCCCGAGTGTCATAGTCTGGATCGCCTCCTTCGGCCTTGGCTCGTCGTGCCTCTGCCTCGGCAACATCGTCCTCATCGGACTGTCCACCGTATCCCTTGGTAGTTCGCTTGGCCATTGTCTGTCCTCCGTGTTGTCCTTGTTTGACTCATCGACCGTTCTGTTTGACTCACACATCTATGTTACTCACTTCGATCGTCGCGTCACCCTTTAGGATCGCAATCCTAAGACTCGTCGTCTTACCCTTCTCCCGATCCGCTTGGTCTGCCGCCTTCGTACCGGCACGATCCAAGATGTCTCTGTTCGCTGCAAGCCGCACGTCATCACGCTTCGCAGTCGAAGCAATCTTGACAACGTTGGTCAACGCGCCATGTGCATAGCCTGCAATACGTGCCTGCAACGACGCACTGTTCGCGTTGATCAACTCTTTGTAACACGCGTTGAAGCAATCCGAATACACGTCATGCTCACGCGCCTTACGCAGTTGCTCATCCGATATCTTCAATGTCTCAAGGATCTCTCTGTCCGATATCCCCAACATGGTCATGGTAAGAATCGCCGCACACGCCACAACCATGCGTGGCTCAGCGGCTAGGTCTTCCATGTTCCGAGTGTGAATAGAACGAAAATCCTTCGGCTCTACATCGATCGGAATCGGATCGGTGAGGCCAAGGTCTGACAGACTGTCCGGTTGAATGACACGACCATCGGCCGTCACCAACGGATCACCGGGCGAGGGAAGCTCTGCCCGACCGCTCACCGGCGGGGGAGAGTTGCTTGGAGGAAAGCCACCCCCTCCCCCGCCGAGACGTTGCCGTGTTCTCATGCGCGCCATGGCAACGTCACCGCGTCCCGAGCGGGTTCCCATCAAGGTTCGGGGGCGGCGAAGCACCAAACGTTGTGTTCGTTGTGAATGAGAGAAAATTCTTGTTGATCTGGTCACGTACACCTGTGGTTGTAACGCCAGAAACGATCACTTCGGTCTCGATAGCACGAACACCGCCCAACTCCTGAGAATGTGCAACTCGCGTCAGGTTCTTTGAGATCGCACCACCCGGTGCAATACCATTGAGTGCGAACATCGATTGGCGGTTGCCGAAGTTGCCGCGTTTGTTGAGGGCTTGAGCCGCGATGCGCCGAACAGGGCGTGTCGAATCACACGATGTAAGAAGATTGACACCATTCGCTGGCCAGAAGCCGCCTTTGACGATACCGTCCATCGTAAGGTCCTCCGTTTGAGTCAAACAACAATGTGCGGGATGCGATGGAAGAGTGTACACGCGTGCGGGCGTGCTGTCGAGTTGTATATAATGCAGTGATAGCGGCGTGCGTATTATTATATTGACGGGAGAGCAAAAATAGTGTATTTTTTAGGGGCTGGTCGTGGGAGGGTATATATATATATGGCGTCAGCCATATGTGTATATCGTTATACGATCCACAAAACACGATAAAAAGATTGACCACTTTCGCATGGGCCACTGCCCACGAAAAAGCCCCCGCGAAACCTGCACCTCATATTGCGACGAGGCACCGACTTCTACGGGGGCCAAACTTGCTGACTGACCACCTCAGGTGCGATCAAGTCAAACTGGCTCTGTACTTGGGCATAATACGTTGTTTGACTCACACAGTCAAGGCCCCACACGGTATTTGAGTAGTACAAACTGCGACATAGTGACGCACTTTGGGAGTTATCCACAGGATTGTTAGCCCAAAAGCATTGACCACACTCACTCACGCCAACCCACACCCCCTTCCTCCCCAAGCGCAGCGCCAATAATCGCCCCGGAGGGGCACGAAAGCCCCTCCTCTATACACGTCATGCATTGCTATCATGTAGATTTGCCTGTTTGACTCAAACAATTCCGACCACGACGTATACAAATGCGGACCTCCACACGACCAACCTCGCTTCGCTCGGCCAAATTACCATAGGTTGTAC
>Ga0180090_1000027_pt1 | contig 12768 bp, 25 predicted proteins | sample EasRiv890_16_10D_FD_121787 | JGI IMG/M metagenome (GOLD analysis project Ga0180090, IMG submission 121787) | Soil microbial communities from meander-bound floodplain in the East River, Colorado, USA - East River metaG ERMLT890_16_10D | ecosystem: Environmental > Terrestrial > Soil > Floodplain ...
AGGGCAAGGGTATGGACTTGCTCAACAGCGCGCAGGGAAAGAAGTATGAGGCAATGTCGCTGCTGACCCTTGGCATTGTCAAGGCTGCGCTCGCCGACCAGTCAATCAAGTTGAGTGCTTCGTTCTCAGGCGAGCGCAAGGAAATGGAAACCCTGTCCAAGCAAATCGGGTTGGCGTTGGGGTTCCGCGAAGTCGTGTCAACGGTGGATGGTGACAAGCAAGTGCAACGCGTTGTCATTGCCAAGGCGGTGTCGAAGTATTTTCCCGGTGCAGGGGAAGATACGAAATCGGCGGAGTATCAGCGCAAGAATACGTTCCGCGCAAATTTCGCCACCACAGTCAAGAATTGTGCTCAGGCCGCTGAGGGTATCATTCTCAGCAAGTCAAAGGCTGAGTTCGATGCCGCAGCCGGTACGCTGCGGTTGACCGGCCCGAAGGTGAAGGAAGTTTTCGGAGCGGACGACGTGCTGCTGAACGAGAATGCCAGTCAGAAAGGCAAAGACGCGCCGCTTGCGTCCAAGCCTAGCTTCACTGCCATTCGCGCGCTCGCTGGTGATGCCCATGATGCGCCGGTACATCGTGGAACGAATACCCGAGGCACAACCATCGGTGCGAGTGCTCCGAAACAGGTTGACCCCGAAATGGCACTGATCAGCCTCGCGCATTCACTGATCAGCGCAATCGGGAAGATGGAGGGTGATCTGAGCATCAAGGTGCGTGAGGCACTTGGTCAGGTTCAGAACACCATTCATCAGGCAGTGGGTGGCAAGGCAACAACGTAAGACGGTGTGAGTGTTACAGCCCCACGGGAAACCGTGGGGCTTTTTTATTTGTGTGAGTCAAACAAAGCTGTTGATATCTTTCATTTGAGAATTGCAAGTTAATAGGCAATGTGATATCTTTCTTTATACACAGGAGGCAAGCTGTGGCCGATAGACACGATGTACATGACCCATTGTTGGACCGTTTGGTGCTGTTCGCAGACTTGGCACGGGCGGCGCGGTCAACTCGTGCAAAGACGCGTGCGATTAACCAGTTGCGCGATACGTCCAATCGCGTTGTCACACCGAAATTCGACGTTGATAAGTTACGGGCGGCGCTGACAAAGGCATGCATCGAGACGCCTGACTTCGGTGATCCAGTTGTGTTTGAGTCAAACAAGGGCGGCTCTGGCAGTGAAATCAGGACATACATCCATCTCAATGGGACGTTCGATTTGGGTATGTTGGAAGATGCATACTTCGCAAGGGACAGGGATGAAATCGATGTCGGACAGGAAGATAACAATCGAAGTAAGCGCGGCGGAACTGGCAATGATTAAGATGGCGTTGAGAGTGCGCATGTCAGGGGTCGAAGACATCATGCGGTACATCAGGGGAGAGTATAAGAACGAACACAAGAAGCACTACGAGGAACTGAGAGCGTTGTATTACAGGATAGGAGGTTCGACATGAAACCCACATCTGAAAATCGGCAAGAGGCCGAGGAAGTGCTGAAACTTATTGGGGACGTGATGGTACTCAAGATGATCGAGCGCATCAAGACACTCGAATGCGAAAACGCTAAGCTGCGTGAACGCATAGCGAAACTTCTAAAATCAAATGGGAAAAACGATGAAGAGAAATATTGAAATGACTACCCTCTTGGAACGGCTGCGCGCCTTGGCGCGAGAGTATCCAACACGTCCACATTACACGGAGGCCGCCGACGAGATCGAGCGGCTAAATACGTATCTGGATGGGCAAGTGCGCTATTACAATGACCGGCGCCAAAAAGACCTTGCCGAGATCGAGCGGCTCAACAAGTGGGCGGATGGGTTCTCCGACGCGCAACTGAAAGAGCGCCAATTGTGCGAGGCGCGCATTCAGGAAATAGAGCAAGAGCGGAAGCGATTGGGTGATGAGTTATTCAACTTGGTGTGCCAGATTCTCTGCCAGAAAACATGGCCAAGATGTCTCGTTAGACATTATGGAGGAAGGGCAATGACTGAGAAAGCAATAGAAGCGGCAGCGAACGCAATGCTTGCGCTTGAACGCGAGAATGACCGCCCGTCTCATCTCGACTATGCCAGCGTTGCTGTCGCCGTAGCATTGCCATCGCTTATTGCCGAGATAAAGCAACTCAACGCTGCACGGCTTGCCGACAGCCAGCGCATACTCAAGATGTCGGACGAATACGAGGCAGCGCAAGATGAGATCGAAAGACTGCGTAGAAGCAACATGAGGGAGATTTGACATGAGTTGGAAACCGGAAGTGCGTGTGGGAAGTGAGGCTAACTTCTATGGGAACAGTCTCAGGTTTGGTACGCAGGACGAGGCTGCGAGATACGCAAGAGACCTTATGAGTCGGTGGTTCAGTGTGGTGGAGACGCGTACAGTGGAGGTTGACGATCCAGTAAACCATGTTCTCGCGGCGGACGGCCGTTTGGTATATACCGAAGAGGGAAAGTTCTGATGTTGACCAAGCGATATCAATCTGGTAAACTTCAGGCTGCGTGGGAGGAAGTGAAGAGCGATCTGCGATTGGCAGAGAATGTGCCGCACGGCTTGGTTGATATTGTACGAGCGGTTTTCTTTGCTGGTGCGGTGTTCACGGCGACGCATTTGAAATATGCGGAAGAGATTCTGGAAGAAGGGTTGGAACCGTTTGACGTGGATGATAATCGGACGGTTCAGTGAGTGTGTGAGTCAAACAACGGAGAGAGGACAAAATGGCCAAGACGATAACAGACGTTACAATCGGCATCACTTCGCAGATACATATTGAGTTGATGAAGTTGGTGCAAACAATCGCAAATCGGCATCCTGATGCGCGGCACAACGTCGGCAAGGTGCTCATCGAGGCGTTCATCTACGATGAGATACAGAAGTATGCGAAGGGGCTGTCTGATAAGGTGTGGGATCGAATGGAGAAGACCGGCTTGTATGAGAGGCCGTCGAAGCCGGGCAAATACGAAATCAGTGAGAGTCCGCATTTGGTGCTCAGGGCGTCGGTGAGTGAGCCGATCAAGCGTCTCAGTGAGGACGAATTGGCGCGTGTGTTGGAGGCGTCGGAGTACAAGATACCGCCGCACAAGACAAAGGGGTTCGTTGGTGCTGCGAAGATACCGGGCAATAGCGCGGTGCGTGCTTCGATTGTGGAGAGGTGAGCACAATGTACACACTGTTCGCGACAGTGAATTTGCCGCAGCACAAAGAAGCGGCGTTCCAAATGAGTGAAGTGAGCGATGTCAATGAGGCTGTTGCGCGTGCGGATATGCAGTATCCAACGTGGACATCATTGGACATTAAGGTGCTCCGCGAAGAGACGCCGGTGGGCGAACCTGCATGACCCTCTACACCAAACCAACGATTAAAGAGTTCTCGCGTGCAGAACTGGAGGCCCGGATCGAACAGATCCGGGCCAGACGCATGATGATTGCGTTCGATTATCATGCTAGTCAGAAGATCGATATGGAGCAGCAGGCAGATAAGACCGTGAGGAAGTTCAAAGAACACGGGGATATGTTGGGGAAGGAACTGATGCGGTTGGATCGGGCATTGGAAGCTGTCGAGAACAGGGTCAGCAAGATGTCTGAGTTGCAGCAGGAGCATGGGCTGTTACAGGATTTGATGAAATGACAACAGAAGAACAAGCCGCAGCAGAACTCCGCGAATGGATCAAGGACCAGAAAATTCGGGCATTCGAGTACGGCTTCCAGTTGTCGCGAATACCCGAAGATCAGCTAAAGCACTACGGACACAAAACTCGCGAAGCCGCCTTGATTAGCATTTTCGCGAACACGATGAACAAGATTGAGCAACGCATCCAAGCGCACGAAAAGAGATTTCCATCATGAACACGCGACAGACTGTAATAAAAGCTGTGGCTGAGTTGGTTCGTTTGGGTGTGCTTGAGCATGTGATGATCGATGGGAAACCGGGCGTTCGTCTGGTAAAGAAGTTTGACTCAAACAGTGGAGACAACAATGCCAACAATGTCGTTCAACGAGTTCCAACGCGAGTTACAGAAGAGGCAGATACCGGAGAACATCGCGTACATGATGACCATGATGTACGAACAGATGATTGAGATATCCAAACAAGGCGATGCTGCTGCGAATATCATGTTGGAGATGGCCAAGACGATGGAGCATCTGACGATTTTGCATCAGGATACGCAGCAGAAGGTGTACGAATTTCGGCGCTCAGACCGTGATGATGCGTTGATTGACGTGCGCAGTGTGGCCAACGAACCGGAGAAGGACAATTGAGATGGGCAAAAAAGACGACGATGAACTCGCAAATACGCTGCGCAAGATTGGCTTCACGGTGATCACAATCGATCCCGGTGATGACGTTAACTGCGATCTGTGCAATGAGGACTACACAAATTCGGACGCCAAGGGTGGCTTCTTGTTCTTGTCGAAGGCGGTGTGTCCGAAGTGCGCTCCTGAGTTTGAAGAGAGTGCTAAGAAGTACAACGAACAGAAGTACATTCGCAAACGTGCGAGGGAAGGGGAGTCGTTTCGTGATTTCGTTTACCGAATACGATGACGAGTTTGACTCAAACACGTACGGAGATTTCAACGATGCGAGAAGTAAGTGGATATCTAACAGAAGACGGCGCGTTCTACGAAAGCGCCGATGACGCCGAAAAACACGAGGCGACGTTCGCTCTGATTGGTGCGTACAATCAGTATGTTGGCCGTGGTGGTAACATTGAGAGATTTCAAAATGTCATCATCAACCTCTCACCGGAAATTAGGAGATACCTCAATGCCATCGAAGGACCAGCACGAAAAGCGGACATCAGAGACGAAGTTGATCTCGCCAGCGTCGAACGGAGCATCATCGAGTCCGGGAAGAAGGCTGATAAGTATCCATCAGACGACGGACTCGGAGGCACACTTGAAGGTATGGTCGAGCAGTCGGATCGAAGACCTGTGCATGTGTCCGACATGGGGGATCGTTCATAGTCAGAAGAGATACGCAGGTGCCTCAAGATCGATGGCTCTTGAGGCTGGTGAATTGATGCACAAAGTATTTGCCATGTGCAGGATTTGGCAACTGTGGCGCAAGCAGGGCTTGAAGGGTCATGCTGAGGTAACGGCTCTTCGAATATTTGGGCGAGAGATGTGGAATGAGGTGCTGCGACGCGCCAAGGGTCAGAAGGATCACGACGAATTATTGGCGATGTGTTTCGCTGTATTGCATCTGTCTGGTTGGGAGGATGACCCAAAGGATGTGATAAGATCGATGTCGAACATGGAGGTAGCGACCATCGATTATGTCCATGAGAGACTCAACGCAATGGATCAGTTCCCGATTTGGGTACAGGATACGAACCCGGATGGGATCGTAGGTATCGAACAAGTGTTCGATGTGGTCATGCTGTACGAAGATGGGTTCAAGATTCGGTACATCGGGACTATTGATGGACTGGTGATCGATCTGGACAGAGACAACACGCCAACGCTGGAGGATAACAAAACGGCGGCGCGGATAGATGCAGGATTTCAGAACGCGTTGTTCATGAAGTATCAGTTTACCGGATACTTGGCATGCAGTACCGCAGTGTTTGGTATCCAAGTGTTCGACGGGCGAGTGATTGGATCGAAGATCAGGCGGACGAATACTGGTGAGAACTATGTGTCGTTACCGATACATAGAGATTATGACGCCATAGCAAAATGGGGTCAGGACGTTCGATGGTTTGTGGAGTCGATGTATCTACCCTTCGGAGATAATGGATATGAAGATGCTCCGAGGTTTACGCACAGTTGCAATCGGTATTTCAGGCCGTGTTCGTTGATACCGTTCTGTAGCGACACGCCTGAAGGTAGGAAGATCGCATTCGAGCAGGAAATGGTTCCTGCCGATTTGAGCCCTAGCGAGAGGGGCGTTTTGGAGGGTTAGATGTCAAATGATGAACCAGATGCAATGCAGGGTGTCACCGTTCCCGTCTCTGTCAGAGATGGTATTGAGAAGCAGTTACGTGATACGGAGGTTGCCCAACATACGGCAGGTAGTGAGTGGCTTAATAACATTGAGCCTGAGGCTAAAGCTTATTACGAGCACACACAGGACGCTGAGCAGACTTTTCTTTTCTCTATCGCTGTTACTCTTATGCGTATGGCTAGTGCTCCTGCTGTGGCCGAGGCCAGAAGTGGTGCGGTTGGAGAAGAGTCCAATCCGTCAAATACCTCTGACGAAACAATCCGCAATCACGTTCGAGCAAAGGTTTCCAGTCGAGTACGTGCCGCTCGAAAGAAAGGTAAAGACCGAATCGATCAGATTGGAGAACGTGTCGGAAAGTCAAGTTTCGTCACAAGCATCAGAGATAAGGTCCGAGCCAAGAGTGCGGCGCGTGATAGCAAGGCAAAGAAGAAGTGATACCAATGTCTGCACTAGACATGGGCGACGCAAGGTGGTATATTACGTGCGTGGGTATCAGCATTGGAGGTGCCGAAGATGAGGACGTTCCTGATCATGCCGCCGAGGATTGTGCTTCGGCGTATCTTTTTTTGTTGGTGGGGTGCGTGTCCTGAAACGTTGTGCGTGTCCGGTATGTCAGTGTTCTGGGCATGCAAGAAGTGCGGTAAGGTTTTGGATTAGGGAGGTTTCGCATCGTGTTTGACTCAAACGACTCTGTACCAACGAATAAGAAAAGCGATCAGATGGAGTTCGACTTCAGTCTCGGCCCGGTCAGGGCCAAACGTGGCGACCAGAGTCCAGCTAGATCAGCGATTCTGCTGTGGGGTCCGGCTGGAAGTGGAAAGACCACATTCGCGGCGACTGCTCCGGGTGTGAAGCTCTTCTGTTCATTCGGTGACAACGAGGCGACTCCGGTCAGTGGCAGAAAGGACGTTATCATTGCTGACCTGTCCACGTTGACGTTCGATGAGTTGTTCAAGCATGCGAAATCCGATAACCCATTCGGGTTAGACAGGATTCTGAGTGATCACCCGGATATCAAAACCGTTGTGGTTGACAGTGCAACTGCTATCGCGTATCGTGCTCTACAGAAGGCGGTTGGTGACGGGCTTGGTAAGGGTAAGATGTTCGTTCCGTCGATGGAGGCACCGGGGATCGCAGCGTACGGTGGTAGGAATGCCATCGTGTTGGAGACGTTGACAGGGTTCTTGCGTGTGACAGCCAAGCACAATGTCAACATCGTGATCACGGCGCATGAAGATGATCCGATCATGAAGACGGAGATGCAAAATGGGCGTGCCGTCGAAGTGATTGATTTCATTGGCGTGCAGTTGGGTGGGAAGTTGGTCAACAATATGACGTGGCGGCTCAGTGAGATATGGAATCTGCGCGAGGTAAATGGCAAGCGTATGCTGACCATCAGAAATTATGGTCAGCGCAGGCCCATGAAGACGCGCATGTTCTCCACGAAAGAGGTTCCGCAGATTGAATTAGTCTATGACCCAAGTGTTCCAGACAAGGGTCAGATGACTATCGCAGCTTGGCACGAGGGTTGGCTCGCTGGTGGGCGTCGGAGTCTGGCAATTCCTAAGCGTAGCATGTCAGGTTCTGAGGCCAACATGGCTATTCCGAAGGCTAAGGGTCTTGGTCAGAAGATTGTTTGACTCAAACAGTGGTAGCTGACCCTACCACTACAAACTGGCTCAACAAGGAGCGTTTACTATGATTGCTGATGACGAACCGCTGAGCATTGTCGAACTGGAGGGCAGCTTGGCTGACGCAGAGAAGCCTCCAGAGGTTCCGCCGGGCAAGTACGTCGGTGAAGTGCAGGACGTGCAGGCCCAATCCAGTCAGGCGGGCAACCGCTACTGGTCGATTCGCATCGTCATCCCTCAGGAGGAACTGCCGCAGGGTGTGGCTGAGGCGTACGAAGAGGGAGCGACGCTCTATTGGAACCGTCAGTTGGTTCCGCGTGACAACCGTGATCGCCGTACGATCTTCGCACTGAAGAATCTGTACGTCGCTCTCGGACTCGATCCCAACATCACGACAATCGATCCGAACGACTGGATGGGTTGCAAGACCTTGGTGACGGTGCGATCCGGCACGTATCAGGGGGAGTCCCGTGCAGAGATTGCCAGCTTGGCACCCTCTGACCGAGCCCCTGCACGGCAGGAGACACCGGCACCGGCACCTGCGACAGCCGCACGCGGTCGCAGGCGGTAGTAGTGTAGCGTGAGTGTAACCGGGGACGGACGCTTTGCGCCCGTCCCCGGAACTGTAACAAAAGGAGTAAAGGCTATGTCGGATCGTAGCGTGATCAGTCGAAGTGTGACTGTTGATCTCAGTGATCACCCACGACCCGGCTCTGTACAAATGATTCTGCGCACGACAGCGGAAGACAAAAAGTCAATCAACCGTGCGGCGCGGAGACTTGGCGTTCCGCAGGCAGACTTCCTGCGGATCGCAGCGTTGAACGTGGCAAGGATGGTCCTTGCCGAAACAGAAGAGGTGACACCATGAGCATTGGTGAGGATCGCGTTCGTATCAAATTCAATCCGAACGAAGATCCAACGGTGACGGACATCAAGCGGCTGTCAGCCGCTCTGATCGATCTGTGCGAGACGTTGAAAGGAAAGGACGCGCGGCTTGCGTCCTTGGCGCAGACGCACTACGAAGAGGCGGCGATGTGGGCCGTGAAAGCAGCAACAGCGGAGATGAAGACATGATCGTACAGACGTTCGTGTTCAAGGACAAGGCATACATCGTGATGGACGATGGTGTGATCTGGTGCGTCTATCAAGCAGGGCCTGAAGGTGAGCTTGCGCTTGAGAGGGTGATGTCACTTCCACTGTGATAAGTATCCGAACAACGGACAATAAGGCCCTAGAACGGAGCATCTGATGTTTGAGTCAAACAAGAACGGTACGGTCGGTGAGTCAAACACGATTGGTAAGCCATTACGTAGACTAAGCCTCGAACAAGAAAACGCCATCGACCTGTGCTGTAATTTAACCGAACGCATCGTCGGTGTCACGGGCGGCGCAGGAACAGGCAAGACAGTCGTTCTTGGTGAGGTGCATAAGGAACTAATCAATTTAGATTATCGTGTGGCCCTTTGTGCTCCTACAGGAAGGGCTGCCAAACGCATTACCGAACTATCTGGCATTGAGGCAGTTACCATCCATCGATTACTAAAGTTCCCAATGCCCGACGATCCTCCAGATGATAAAAGCAAACCAATTCCGGGTATGCCAAAGCATAACAAAGATTATCCACTTGAAGAACAGGTGATCATTGTCGATGAAGCATCGATGTTGAGCACTGAATTGTTTGAGTACCTTCAGGATGCAATGAAGCCGGGTGCGGTTATTAGAATGTTCGGCGACAACGAACAGCTTGCCCCTGTGGAGGATAATAGCGGGCTGCCTCCGCCGTTCATTGACGTACTGAAATCGTATCCGAGTGTGACACTGACGTACAATTTTCGATCAGGCGATGACATTGTGAGTAATGCATTGTTGATCCTTAAGGGTCGGTTGCCACAACGGAATAAGCGTTTCGAGATTATTTACACAGACAACGCAATGGAGCAGTTGCGTGAGTTCGTCACACCTGAGTTCGCAGACACAAATCATCAGGTGATTTTGCCCATGCGTAAGGGCAACAACGGAACGATGCGCGTCAATCCGGGCTTGCAGATGAAGTTTAACCCGTTTGGGCCGCTCCTGCGGTTAGACAGATACGGTAACAAGGAACCGCCGTTAGCGGTGAGGGCGAAGGACAAGTATCTATGGATCAAAAACGATTACAACCTCGCATTGTTCAACGGAGAAATCGGGCACATCGATTGGGTCGATCCAGAGAGTGGCGAGGTAGGGATGTTGGCAGGGAACAGACAATTCACCTGTCCGCCGAGGCTGAAGTATTACAATGCGATGGTACAGCAGTGGGTGTCGTACGATCCGAGGAAACAGATTGAGCTTGGTTATGCGATCACAACGCATAAGGCACAAGGATCAGAGTTCGATACTGTTGTGTATTGCATGAATCGTCCGCAGTATTTCTTGTTGAGTAGACGGAATTTGTATACCGCCATTACACGAGCAAAGACGCGTGTGATCCTGATCACAGATCGATATGCTATGGGCATGAGTCTGAGGAAGAAGGATTAGTGCGATGTACATAGATACCAGTAGAGAAGGCATGGCCTTGGCTGCGGCGTTGGGCGAGGTGAAGCGGTTGCAGATCGAGGTAGAAAAGTTGGAAGCGGCGATCATGACGTTACGAGAGCTTCGTCAGTATGATCGGCTTGAAATCGAGCGACTGAGGAAGGTAAATGCTGATCTTACAGTTACGTTGTTTGAGTCAAACAGGACGTTGCGTGACTTGGAAGAGCGCAATCGTCGGTTGGAAGACATAAGCTGTCAGCAACAGAACGAACTCGCGAGACGTAAATGACACATTACATCGTGATCAACGGTCCTCCACGATCTGGACGATCAACCCTCGCGCGGTTGTTGCAGAAACGATTAGTCAATTCACACCAAGCCGAACTCCATGCCTCGTTGAAACACTTCTTCTGTGCGTCACTAGCATTGAAGTGGTCGTATTTGGCATTGGATACACCGCGTGCTGAGCTAAACGGTCGTACAGCACGCGATGGGCTTCGACAACTGCGGACACACCTACGCGCTGTTTACGGTCCTGATGTGCTCGGACGGTGGTTGCGGTTTCGTATCTTGGGCATGGTACCCATTCCAAAGATTGTCATCATTGACGATGCGTTGTTCCCCGAGGATGTAAATGTGTTGCGTAACGGTCCTGTGACACTGATCAGGATTACAAAGGGACAGGAGAAAGGATTTGTACCGATATCAAATCCAGATTACAATGTTATCAATGCCAGTGACATTCGATATCTAGGTGTCAGGGCAGATCAGATTGTTGGCGGAATCAACCGAGACGCCATGGAGGGTAAATATGAACAAGCCTAAGTTGATCGAAATCGCTGCTGTCATAAGGATTGAGACAGAAAAGGCGTGGCAACTTGACGATGGCACGCGTAAGGAATGGGTGCCAAAGTCACAGGTAGAAGATAACGAAGATGGAACATTCACCATGCCTGAGTGGCTCGCGAAGGATAAGGGGTTCATTTGATGCAGAACCGTGAAGAGTTTGACAACCAATTCAGGCTGCAAGCGGAACAACTTAACCTCGACGTGGACGTGATTTCGGAAGGTCCGTTAAATGCTAACATTGCGATTGTCGGTGAGGGTCCAGGTGAACAAGAAGTGCGTTATGGACGCCCCTTTATCGGAGGCGCTGGTGTATTATTATGGAATAGCTTGCGACCCTACGGACTTCACAGGGCCAATGTGTATACTACAAATGTTGTTAAGCGGCAAATTAGCCTTAGCGCAAGGGGAAACGAAAAGCACGCCGTCCACCGAGACGAACTCAACAAGTGGATTGGGATGGTCAAATGGGAGCTTGCCCAATTGCCAAATCTGCGGACAATCTTTGTTATGGGAAATTATGCCCTTGAGGCCCTTTGCGAAAGGCAAGGCGTTACCAAATGGAGAGGGTCAGTCTTAAAGATTGGTAAGATTACATATGTGATCACGTTCAATCCAGCCTATGCTCAGCGTGAGTTGAAGATGGAACCTGTGTTCCTGATGGATTGTAAGAAGCTCGATCTGGTCAACCGCAATGTGTTTAGAGAGCATAAGGTCGATGCCATCATCAATCCGACATTCACCAACGCCATGGCCTTTATCCGTGATCTCAAGAGAGCAGGTAAACCAGTGGGCCTTGACGTGGAACATATCCGCGAAACATATTGCTATGGTATCGGAAATGATGCAAAGCGAGCTATGTGCATCAACTTTCGTGACGCACATAGCAACCGATATACGGTTGGGCAAGAGGCCGAAATCCTCATTGCATTACAATCATTGTGTGAGTCAAACAAGATTATCGTCCAGAATGGTGGCCACGAAATCTATTGGTGCTGGACCCATGACGGCATCAAAATACCGACTTGGTTCGACACTTTACTTGCGCATCATGTTCTATATCCCCAGCTTCCGCATAATCTTGCATTCCTCGTGTCGCAGTACACCACGCATGAGTTCTACAAAGATGACGGTGAGTCGTGGAAGGAAGGTGGGAACATCGATGATTTTTGGATATATAATTGCAAGGACGTAGCGTTGATGATCGCTGCGCAACAGAAGATGGACGTGGAGTTACGCGAGGCCAAGCTCGACAAGTTCTTCTTCGACCATGTAATGCGAGCACAACAACACGTTGCCGAAGCCACTGTCCATGGGATGGCATGTGACTTAGAGATTAAGGAACATTTGATCAAGCAGATCGGTGAGGATGTATCGAAGCATCTAGCCAACTTCCATCGTCTCGTGCAGGAGATGACAGGTGATCCGACATACTTCCCTAATCCCGGTAGTTGGAAGCAGATGCAAGAACTATACTTTGACGTACTACAGTTAAGGGGTAAGGGGTCGTCTACGAACAGGAAGAATCGTGAGCACATGCTCAATCACACAAATACGTCCCCGTTGTGCAGGGAGATTCTTAGCGCCGTCAATGCATGGTCAACCGAGAGCAAGTTCTTTGGGACGTTTGCGCAGGCTAAGCTCGGTGAGGACAACCGCATGCGTTGCGATTGGAAACAGTATGGCGTGTCTCGTGCCCCCGGCAGACTGTCATCCTCCGAAACTATCGACGGCCAAGGCATGAACATGCAGAATCAACCACAACGCGCCCGCTCCATGTATGTCGCCGATGACGGGATGGAGTTGGCGTATTTCGATTTGAAGCAGGCCTAGGC
>Ga0180090_1000029_pt1 | contig 12729 bp, 10 predicted proteins | sample EasRiv890_16_10D_FD_121787 | JGI IMG/M metagenome (GOLD analysis project Ga0180090, IMG submission 121787) | Soil microbial communities from meander-bound floodplain in the East River, Colorado, USA - East River metaG ERMLT890_16_10D | ecosystem: Environmental > Terrestrial > Soil > Floodplain ...
AAGGCGAAGCTCGCGCAGGAAAAGGCGGAGAAGGACCGGGCGGCCGCCGAGAAAGCCCAGGCGGCCAAGCTTGCCGCCGACAGAGCGGCGGCCGAGAAAGCCCTCGCGGACGCCAAGGCCGCCGCCGAGAAAGCCCAAGCCGACGCCGACAAGGCGATCGCCGATGCAAGGGCCGCCGAGGCCAAGGCGAAAGCCGATGCGGAAAAGGCCAAGCGCGAGGCAGCAACCACCACGGTAGCCGCCGCGCCCGCGGGGAGCGACACGCTCTTCCAGCAGGCATCTACGCTCGAGCAGCAAGGCAAAGGCGGGGAGGCCGTCAAGGCCTACACGCGCGCCGCTCGCGCCGGCAACAGCAAGGCGATGAAGCGGCTCGGGGAGATCTACGACAAGGGAATCCCCGGCGTGTCGCGCGACTACGCCGAATCGCTCAAGTGGTACAACGCGGCTCGCGTGCTTGGTGAAGAGGTCCCGCTGGCGAAGGGCCGCTAGGCCGCATCTGGCTTGATTACCGTCAAGATCACGAAGCGCGCCGCGGACGGCCGGCCGACGCTCTACGCGACGCGCGATCTCGACGTGCTGCCGGTGAGCATCGGCCGCGACGCGGCCTGCACCATCGCGCTCGAAGACCCGAACAAGCACATGTCGCGCTTCCACGTGGAAATCGAGGCGGAGGGCGGCACGTACTGGATGTCGGTGGTTTCCAAGGTCAACCCGGTCATGGTCAAGGGCCGGCGCTACGGCCCCGGCACACGGCTCACGCTGCAGTCGGGCGACTCGTTCGTGCTCGCCGACTACGAGGTCCACGTGCTGCTGCCCGAGTCCGGGCCCGCTGCGGAGGCCGAACCGGCGACGCAGCCCCCGGCCGCCCGGCCGCCGGCGATCGCCCCCGACCAGGCGGAGCGCCTGTTCAACGAATCGACGTTCCTCGGCGGCGATCAACCGGTCGCCGCGAAGAAGCCGATGGCTCAGCCCGCGCCGATGCCCGAAGAAACCTTCATCCCGCAGAAAAAGCCGGCCGCGGCGCCGCCGGCCCCGGTCACGGGGCCTTCCGACGCGCTGCGCGCGTTCCTCGAGGGCGCCGGGCTGCCGCCCAAGGAGCTCCCGCCGAGGGAAGCCGACCGGATGCTGCGCGACTGCGGCGCCATCCTGCGCGCCGCGATCGACGGCATCATGATGCTGCTGCTCGCGCGCGCCGAAATGCGCAAGGAATTCGACACCGGCGAGCGCACCATGGTCGCGGCGCGCGACAACAATCCCCTCAGGATGATGTCCGATCCGCGCGAGGCGATGGACTTCCTGTTCGACCCGGGAGAGCGCACCGACGGCTTCCTCGACCCGGTGCAGGCGGTCAGCGACGCCTGCGAAGACCTGCGCTCGCACGAGCGCGCGCTGATGGCCGGGATGCGCGCCGCGGTCCTCGGCGCGCTGCGGCGCTTCGACCCGCCCGCCCTCGAGCGCGCGTTCGAGAAGAACGCCAAGGGCTTCAGCCTGTCGAGCCGCAAGGCGAAGCTGTGGGAAGCGTTCGTCGCCGGGCAGGAAAAGCTCTCGCGCGACGCGCAGGAAGACTTCAACAAGGCGTTCGGGCGCGATTTCATGGGGGCGTATCAGGCTGAGCTGCGGCGCTTGAAAGGGGGCCGCTGATCCGATACTGTATGTGTATACAGTATCATGGCGGCGCTCAAAGAGATCCTGCAACGGCATCCGGTCTGGCTCGGCGGGTCCAAGGCAGCGTTTTCCCCCGCAGTTCCAACGGGATACCCTAGCCTCGACCAGGCTTTGCCGGGCGGCGGCTGGCCGACCGCAGCGCTGACCGAAATCCTGCCCATCCAGGCAGGCATCGGCGAGCTGCAGCTCGTGCTGCCTTCTCTGGCGGCGCTTTCCTGGGCCGGGAAGCGGGTGGTCTGGCTCGCGCCGCCGCATCTGCCCTATGCGCCTGCGCTCGCCGCCGCCGGCGTGGACCTGGCGCACCTCGCCGTGGTGCGCGCTCCCGGCCGGCGCGACGCGCTATGGGCAGCGGAGCAAGTGCTGCGCGCAGGAAGCTGCCACGCGCTGATCGGCTGGTTCCGCCGCGCGGGATACGACGAGCTGCGGCGTCTGGCGGTCGCCGCCGAGGCAAGCGCGGCGTGGGTGGCGCTGTTTCGCCCGCGCGAGGCTGCGCGCGACTCCTCGCCCGCCGCCTTGCGCATCGCGCTCGATCCGGACGGCGACGCGCTGGCCGTTCGCATCCTCAAGCGCCGGGGAGCGCCGGCCGCCGCTTCCTTCTCTCTCCAGGTGAAAAGACCTTTCCATGCTCTGGGTCGCGCTTCATTTCCCGCGCCTGCCGGCGCAAGCGCTCGAGCCGATCGCCGCCTGGGCCTGCCAGTTCACGCCTAAGGTTTCGCTCGAGCCGCCGCAGGAGCTGCTGCTCGAAGTGCAGGGCAGCCTGCGCCTGTTCGGGGGGTTTGAGCCATTGCGGCAAAAGCTCGCAGCCGGGCTCGTCGAGCTTGGTTTCCCGTTTTCCCTTGCCACAGCGTCCACCGTAAAAGCTGCGCTTTGGCTCGCGCGCGGGGAGGGCGAAGTCCTGGAGGCGCTGCCGGTCGAGGTCACGGGCTTCGACCGCGAATTTCTCGGAAGCATCGGAATTGCCACCGTCGGGGAGCTGCTCAAGCTGCCCCGGGAAGGGCTCGGCCAGCGCTGCGGCGCGCGCGTGCTCGAAGAGCTCGACCGCGCGCTCGGCGCCGCTCCGGAGCCGCGCGCGTTCTTCGCGCCGCCGCCGCGCTTCGACGCAAGCCTCGAGCTGCCCGCCGAGGTCGCGCACGCTGAAGGGCTGCTCTTCGGCGCCCGGCGGCTGCTGGCGCAGCTCGAGGGTCTGCTGGCGGCGCGGCACGAAGGCATCCGCAGTTTTCTTTTGAAGCTGATCCACCCGCAAGGTCGTTGCACCGAGGTTCAAGTCGGTCTCGCTTCTACGACGCGCCATGCCGAGCGCCTGGCGCAGGTATTGCGCGAACGCCTGGCAAGGCTTTCCTTGATGGAGCCTGTCGCTTCCATCCGCCTGGAGGCCCGGGACTTCGCGCCGCTCCCCGGCGCGAGCCGCGGCATGTTCGGCGATCCTGCGAGCGAAGCCGAAGACTGGGCGCGCCTGGTCGAGCGGCTGCGGGCGCGCCTCGGCCACGGGGCAGTGTGCGGCCTCGCCGCGCACTCCGATCACCGCCCGGAACACGCCTGGCGGCGCGTCGAGCCGGGGGAATGGGATCCGCGCGAATCGCCTGTCCCCGGCCCGCGGCCGCTATGGCTGCTCGAGCCAAAAAAGCTGAACGAAGGCGAATTCACGGCGCTTGCCGGCCCGGAGCGCATCGAGTCGGGCTGGTGGGACGGCGACGACGCGAAGCGCGATTACTTCGTCGCCCGGCTGCCGAACGGCGCGCTTGCCTGGATCTACCGGGAAGCCCAGGAATGGTACCTGCATGGCCTTTTTGCCTGACTACGCCGAGCTGCACTGCCTGTCGAACTTCACCTTCCTGCGCGGCGCCTCGCACCCCGGGGAGTTGGTAGCGCGCGCGCACGCGCTGGGCTACAAGGCGCTCGCTCTGACCGACGAGTGCTCGCTTGCCGGCGCGGTGCGCGCGCACCAGGAGGCCAAGGAATGCGGCCTCGAGCTCATCCTCGGCACCGAGATCCTCGTCGAAGAGAGCCTCAAGCTCGTCGCGCTCGCCACCGACCGGCGCTCGTACGGGACGATCTCGTCCTTGATCACCCTCGGCAGGCGCCGCAGCAAGAAGGGACAGTATTCCATTACCCGAGAGGACCTCGAGGGGTTGGCCGGAAGCGGCGCGTTGCTGCTCTGGATTCCCGGAGAAGACTTCACGCCCGCGGCGTGGCTGGCGGAGCGCTTCGACGGCGCGGCCTGGATCGCCGCCGAATTGCATTGCGGTCCGAACGACTGCGCAAAGATGGGTTCTTTAAAAGAGATCTCTCGCAAAAGCGGGCTTCCGCTGGTCGCGGCCGGCGATGTGCACATGCATGTGCGCTCGCGCCGCCGCCTGCAGGATATGCTCACCGCCGTGCGGCTCGGAAAGCCGGTCGCGCAGTGCGGGCGGGCGCTGTTTCCGAACGCCGAGCGGCACCTCCGGCTGCGCGTACGCCTGGCGCAGCTTTACCCGCCCGAGTTCCTCGCCGAGACGGTCGCGATCGCCGAGCGCTGCCGGTTTTCACTCGATGAATTGCGCTACGAGTATCCGCAGGAGCTGGTCCCGGAAAACGAAACCCCGGCGAGCTGGCTACGGCGGCTGACGGAGGAAGGATTGCGGCGGCGCTTCCCGGCGGGCGTCCCGCCGAAAGTGGCCGCGCAGGTCGAGCACGAGCTCAGGCTCATCGCCGAGCTCGGCTACGAGCCTTTCTTCCTCACGGTGCACGACGTGGTGCGCTTCGCGCGCGGCGAGGGCATCTTGTGCCAGGGCCGGGGCTCGGCGGCGAACTCGGTGGTGTGCTACGCGCTCGGCATCACCGAAGTGGATCCGGACCGCATGAATCTCCTGTTCGAGCGCTTCGTCTCCCGGGAGCGCAACGAGCCGCCCGACATCGACGTCGACTTCGAGCACCAGCGCCGCGAGGAAGTGATCCAGTACGTCTACCGCAAGTACGGCCGCGACCGCGCCGCGCTCGCCGCGACGGTGATCTGCTACCGCACCAAGAGCGCGCTGCGCGACGCGGGCAAAGCGCTGGGCATGCCGCTCGACGAGGTCGATCGGCTGGCAAAGAGCTTTACGTTCTGGGACCAGAAGCTGCAACCCTCCAGCCCGCTCTTCGAACTGGCCGGGGTGCTGCGCGGCTTCCCGCGGCATCTCTCGCAGCACGTCGGCGGCTTCGTGGTCTCGCGCGGCCCGCTGGCGCAATTGGTGCCGATCGAGAACGCCGCGATGCCCGAGCGCAGCGTGATCCAGTGGGACAAGGACGACCTCGAGGCGCTCGGGCTGCTGAAGGTCGACGTCCTCGCCCTGGGGATGCTGTCTGCAATCCGAAGAGCTTTGAGCATGATCGGCATCGAAATGCAGGACGTGCCGGCGGAAGATCCCGAGGTCTACCGCATGATCCAGAAGGCCGACACCATCGGCGTGTTCCAGATCGAATCGCGCGCCCAGATGAGCATGCTGCCGCGGCTGCGCCCGGCAAGCTTCTACGACCTGGTGATCGAGGTGGCGATCGTGCGGCCCGGGCCGATCCAGGGCGGCATGGTGCATCCCTACCTGCGGCGGCGGCGCGGCCTGGAGCCGGTGGTTTACCCGAGCGAAGCGGTCAAGCGCGTGCTCAGCCGCACTTTGGGTGTTCCTATTTTTCAAGAACAAGTCATGGAGCTCGCCATGGTCGCGGCGGGCTTCACCCCCGGCGAGGCCGACCGGCTGCGCCGCTCCATGGCGGCATGGAAGCGAAGCGGGGGATTGGAGCCTTTCGAAGAGAGGCTCAAGAGCGGGATGAAGCGCAACGGCTACGCCGCCGAGTTCGCCGACGCGATCTACCGGCAGATCCTCGGCTTCGGCGAATACGGCTTCCCGGAATCGCACTCGGCGAGTTTTGCGCTGCTGGTTTATGTCTCGTCCTGGATCAAGTGCCATTACCCGGCGGCGTTCTGCGCGGCGCTGCTCAACAGCCAGCCGATGGGCTTCTACGCGCCGGCACAGCTGGTCCAGGATGCGCGCCGGCACGGGGTCGAGGTGCGGCCGCCGGACGTCCAGGCGAGCGACTGGGACTGCACCCTCGAAGGCAATGCCTTGCGCCTGGGGCTACGCATGGTCAGCGGCCTTGGCGAAAAAGAGGGGCGCCGCATTGCGGCCGGGAAGCCCTACGCCGGCCTTCATGACTTGAAATTGAACAAGCGCGATCTGCGCCACCTCGCGGCGGCGGGGGCGCTGCAATCGCTCGCCGGGCATCGGCGCCTCGCCCACTGGGCCGCGGCCGGCGCCGCGCGCCGGGCGCCCCTCGACGCGCCTGCGCTGGAGCGCCTGCCCTGGCTCGAGCCGCCGCGCGAGGGCGAGGAGATCGTCGCCGACTATGCGAGCCTCGGCCTCACCCTGGGCCGGCACCCGCTGGCATTGCTCAGGAAGCAGCTGGACGCAATGCGCCTTCTGCGAGCCGAAGAGCTCAAATCCAGGCCCCATGGCAGCCCGGCGCAGGTGGCCGGCCTGGTCACCTGCCGGCAGCGGCCCGATACGGCGAGCGGCGTGGTATTCGTCACGCTCGAGGACGAAACCGGCTGCATGAACATCGTGGTGTGGCGAAACCTGGTCGAAAACCAGCGCCAGGAGCTGCTCGGCGCGCGCCTGATGGGCGTGCAGGGCGTGGTCGAGCGCGACGGCGACGTGGTGCACTTGGTCGCCAGGCACCTTTCGGACTACAGCGCCCTGCTCGGGCCGCTCGCTGCCCATTCGCGCGATTTCCACTAAGATTTGCCGATTGGTTGAAATCCTCAGGCTGATCAGCAGCTATCGCACCCGGCGGCCGGCCCGGGTTTCGGCCTTCCTGGACGCGCTCTTCACGCGCCTCGCGCGCTGCGCCCGGGCCGAGGCGGGCGCGACCGAGGACCGCATCTGGGACGTGTGGATGCACCACCCCCACCACGCTGCGGCGCGCGAGCTCGACCTCGCCACCGGCGATATCGTCGCCCGGCGCTACGACCTCGCCGAAACACGCTTGACCCGGCTCCTTCGCCGCGCGCCCGACTTCGCCGAGGCGTGGCACAAGCGCGCCGCGCTCTATTACATGCTCGGCCGCGACAGTGAGTGCCTGGACGATATCCGTCGCACGCTCGAGCTGGAGCCCCGGCATTTCGGCGCGATGCTGCATTTCGCCGAAATCCTTCGTTCCGCCGATGCGGTCGCGGAAGCGAGCTTCGCTATGCTCGCAGCACGCTCGATCCATCCGCATCTGACAATCCCTGACTAGCGAGCGGGGCCCGGCAACTATAATGCCGCCCATGAACGCGGAAGACTACAAGGTGACGGTCGCCAAGGACCTCGCGGACCTCATCCCCGTCTTCATGAAGAACCGCCACAAGGAGCTCGACACGCTGCGCACCGCGCTCGCCGCCGCGAACTTCGAGCAGCTGCGCCAGCTCGGGCACCGCATGAAAGGGGTCGGAAACTCGTACGGGTTCACGCACGTCTCGACCCTCGGCAAGTACATCGAGGACGGGGCGCGCAGCGGCGACCGCGCCGCGCTCCAGGCGAGCATCGACGAATACCAGGACTATCTCGCCAAGGTGCAGATCACCTATGAGTAGTCCGGAGTAGTCCGTCGCCGATGCGATGCCTGATCATCGACGACGATGAGGACCTGCGCAACCTGCTGTCGCGCTACATCCTCGGCCAGTGGCCGGATGCCGAGATCGAGGCCTACGACCCCCTCGAGCGCGACCTGCCCGACGCAAGCTTCGCGCTCGGCTCGTACAACGTCATCGTGCTGGATTACATGCTCGGCCGCGGCGACGGCCTGGAGTGGCTGAAGGTCCTCAAGCAGCGCACCGACTGCCCGAAGATCCTGTTCCTCACCGGCGCCGGCAACGAGATCATCGCGGTGCGGGCGATGAAGGCCGGCGCGGACGACTACCAGCGCAAGCAGGAGCTCACCCGGGAAAAGCTGATCGCGTCGCTGCGCGAGCTCACCGCGAGCGCCGTCGAGCGCACGGTGTCGCCCGACCTCGCGGCGCGCATGGAGGCCCACTCGCTCGGCGCCAAGGTGCGCATTCCGGGCATCGAGGTGCTGCACCTCATCGGCGAAGGGGGCACCGCGCGCGTCTATCTCGCCTCGCGCGAGAACGACGACGAGCCCTTGGTGGTCAAGATCCTGCGGCAGGAGATCGTGCTGAACAAGAATGCGCTCGAGCGCTTCATGGAGGAATACGCCATGGTCGAGCGCATCCAGAGCCGCCACGTGGCGCGCATCTTCAGCCACGGCAACTACCAGAACAACGTCTACCTGGTGATGGAGTTCTTCGAGGGCGGCGACCTCAGCAAGCGCCTCGGCGGCAAGCCCGTGCCGCCGCCGGAGGCGCTCAAGTTCTTTCGCGAGCTGATGTTCGCGCTCGGCGACATCCACGAGAAGGGCATCCTGCACCGCGATCTCAAGCCGCAGAACCTGATGTTCCGCCGCGACGGCAGCCTCGCCATCGTGGACTTCGGCATCGCCAAGAACATCGCCGCCGCGGACCGCACCGGCGCGGGCGAGGTGCTCGGCACGCCGCGCTACATGAGCCCGGAGCAGGTGCAGGGCAGGGCGCTCGACCTGCGCACCGACATCTACAGTGCGGGCGTGCTGCTGTATCAGATGCTCACCGGCAAGCACCTGTTCGACGGCGAGACCGCGATGGAGGTGGCGATGCACCACTTGAACACCCAGCCGCCGCCGCTGCCGGATCACCTGGAGCAGTATCAGCGGCTGATCGAAAAGCTGGTGGAGAAGGACCGCGAAGCGCGCTTCCGCAACGCCGACGAGGTGATCGGCTTCCTGTCGCGGAAGCTGGAGCAGCTACCCGCAGCCGACGACAAGGCCCCGGCCGTCCACTAGCCAGGCAAGAAGCGAGACGACCTCAGGGGAGCGCCGCCCAGATCGCCCGCAGCTGGTCGGGCAGGTCCTTGGGCGAGAAGGGCTTCGAGATCGTGCCGGCCGCGCCGAGGGTCTTCAGCTCGTCGAGGTCGGGTTGCGAGGCCCGGGCGGTGATGAACACCACCGGCAGCGCGCTCGTCTCCGGACGCAGCTTCAACTGGCGGAACAGCGTCGGCCCGTCCATCACCGGCATCATCCAGTCGAGCATCACCAGGTCGGGGTTGAACTCGGTGATCATCGCGATCGCCTGCGTCGGGTCGCCCACCACGGCGACGGTCATCTTGCCGACGCGCTCGAGCGACATGCGCACGATGCGCTGGATGTCCTCGTCGTCCTCGACGTAGCAGATGCGGTTCAGGGGACGGGCCGGCATATTCTCGATACTACGCTGTCCGGCGCGGGAGCTCGAACCAGAACGTGGTGCCGCCCCCCGGGCGGTCGTCGAAGCCGATGCGGCCCCGCATCAGCTCGACCAGCCGCTTGCAGATGGCGAGGCCGAGGCCGCTGCCGCCTTTCTGCCGCGTCGCGGTCGAGTCCGCCTGGGTAAAGCGGCCGAAGATGCGCGAGCGAAATGCCTCGGGAATGCCGCTGCCGCGGTCGTGCACCGCGATGCGCACGTTGGGCCCGGCATCCTCGGTGCTGATCTCGACGATCCCGCCTTCCGGGGAGAACTTCGCCGCGTTCGACAGCAGGTTGGTCATCACCTGCAGCAGCCGCTTGCGGTCGGCGTGCACCTGGCGTTGCGGAATGTCCCCCTGGGACTGAAAGCTCACCTTGAAGCGCTCGCCGAAAGCCTTGTTGAGCACCAGCGACTCGCGCACCAGCTCGTCCACCCGCATCACCTCGGGCGCGAGCGTCACCTTGCCCGACTCGATTTTCTCGATGTCGAGGATGTCGTTGATCAGGTCGAGCAGGCGCTGGCCGTTGCGCTCGGCGACCATGGTGAGCTCGCCGACCTCCTTGTCGACGTCGCCCATCACGCCGCTGTTGATGAGCTGCAGCGAGCCGATGATCGAGGTGAGGGGCGTGCGCAGCTCGTGGGAGAGCGTCGAAGTGAACTCCTTCTTCATGCGCTCCGCCTCGAGCTGCGCGGTCACGTCGCGGCCCTGCGCGATCACGGCGATCACGTCCTTCTGGAAGTTGACCAGCGGGGTCACCGTCCACTCGCAGGTGAGCTCGATGCCGTCGCGCCGCGGATTGCGGATCTTGAGCCCGGCGATCGACTCGCGCGAGCTCAGGAGCTGCTGCCAGATGTGCTCGAACTCGTCGTGGAACTCGGCCAGCACCAGCTTCTTCACCGGACCGCCGACCAGCTCGGCGGCGGCGTAGCCGAACAGGATCTCGGCGGCGTGGTTCACTTCGGCCACGGTGCCGTCGGGCTGCAGCTCGAGCACCGCGATCGGCGCCCGCTCGGCGAACAGCGCCAGCTTGCGCCCGCTCGCCTCCACCTGGCGGCGCGCCTCTTTGAGCTCGACCAGCTGCCGCTCGAGCCGCTGGTTGAGCAAGCGGTGGTCCTGCGCCAGCTTTCCATAAGCGTGGCGCAGGCGGTAGCCGGAGTGGAACACGTGCGTCAGGCGGTAGGCGATGGCGACGTTGATGACGTAGAACAGCGGCACGAGCAGCGCGATTTCCACGAACAGCCGATTGCCGAACGTGAGCAGGACGTAGAAGAACGGCCCGAGGATACCCGCGGCGTAGAGCGCGAAGATCGGCCACGAGGCGGCATACACCGGGATGCCGACGGAAGCCATGCCGGCGAAGAGAAAGGCGAGGAATACCTGCTGCTCATCCGACAGCGAGCGGAAGAACACCCCGCCGGCGAGCCCCCAGCTCGCGCCGTTGCCGAGCGCCGCGATGCCGAGCCAGCGCAGCCACTCGGGCGCGGTGGTGACCTTGTCCGCGCTGCGGTGGTAGGCGTAGAGAAGCAGGCTGGCGGCAACGCTGTAGGCAACCACGAGCCCCCACCAGATCAGCACCAGCTCCTTCAGCCACCGGCCCTGAAGCTCGAAGGTTGCGATCAGGCCCGCGATGAAGGTCGCGGCGATGGCGATCGGCATCTGCCGGTAGAGCTGCGCCACGCGGTCGGCGAGGACCTGCTGCGGGTCGGCGCGGTCGCGAATCTCCGCCTCGACGGCATGGGTCGAGACCTCGAGCCCGGTGTTGGTGCCGTTGGCGGTCGTGGAGTGGTTCATCCGGCGCAGAAGGGAACCTGCGCCAATTCTATAGGCAAAGCCCCGGGGGGTTATCCCTGAGTCCCGCGAGAGCGGAACTAAGACCTAGAAAGTCTTGCCGTTCCTGATCACGCCGACTGCGACGCCTTCGATCGTGAGCGCGTCGTGCCGCAAATCCACTTCGATCGGCGCGAATTCCGGATTCTCGGCCTCGAGCTGCACCGAATGGCCACGGCGGCGGTAACGCTTGACCGTGACTTCGTCGGCGAGTCGGGCGACGACGATCTGCCCGGTACGAGCTTCGTGCGTGCGGTGCACGGCGAGCAGGTCGCCTTCGAGGATGCCAGCGTCGCGCATCGACAGGCCGCGCACGCGCAGCAGATAGTCGGCCCGCGGCGGGAAGAGATTGGGATCGACCTGGTAACGCCCGTCGAGATGCTGCTCGGCGAGGATCGGGCTGCCGGCGGCGACGCGCCCGACGACGGGCAGCTCCAGCAGCCGTCCCAGCCGGCCGGCCGGCCGGCCGTCGCGCACGCGAATGCCGCGCGAGGCGCCCGAGGAGATCTCGATCGCGCCCTTTTTCTCCAGCGCACGCAGATGCTGCTCGGCCGCGTTCACCGAGCGAAAGCCCATGCGTTGCGCGATTTCCGCGCGCGTCGGCGGGTACCCCGAAACCTCGGTGAGCTCGCGCACCAGGCGCAGAATCTCGGCTTGACGCTCTGTGAGTTCGTCCACTAGTGGCATTATATACAGTATATGCGGCGCATTGTCCATTTGGACATGGACGCGTTCTATGCGTCGGTCGAGCAACGCGACGATCCGGACCTCCGCGGCAAGCCCGTGGCCGTCGGCGGCCGACCCGAATCGCGCGGCGTGGTCGCCGCGGCGAGCTATGAAGCGCGCGTCTTCGGCGTGCGCTCGGCGATGCCGATGGCGCGCGCGGTGCGCCTGTGTCCCGAGCTCGTGGTCGTGCCCCCCGACTTCGAGCGCTACCGCAGCGTGTCGGTCCAGGTGATGGACATCCTGCGCACCTGCACGCCGCTCGTCGAGCCGCTCTCGCTCGACGAGGCTTACCTGGACGTGACCGAGAACCTCTGGGGCGAGCCCCTCGGCAGCCGCGTCGCCCGGCGGTTGAAGAACGAGATCCTGGAAAGAACCGGCCTTACCGCGTAGCGGGCGTGGCGCCGAACAAGTTCCTCGCCAAGATCGCCTCGGGCTACCGCAAGCCCGACGGCCTCACCGTGATCTCGCCCGAGCGGGTGGAAAGCTTCCTGCAGGAGCTACCGGTCGAAGCGCTGTGGGGAGTAGGACCCGTCACGGCTCGAAAACTGAAGGAGATTGGACTGGAAAAGCTCGTGCAGGTGCGCACGGTTGACATGGACCTCCTGCGCCGGACCGTCGGTAGCCTCGCCGACTGGCTGCGCCAGCTCTCGCACGGCGACGACCCGCGTCCGGTTGAGCCCAACCGCGAATCGAAATCCGCCAGTACCGAGAACACCTACGCTCAGGACCTGACCGAGCTTGAAGCGATTCGTGCGGAGCTCGACCGCATGGCGCGCGAGAACGCCGAGTGGCTGGCGCGCAACCATCTCACGGCGCGCACCATCACGATCAAAGTCCGCTACGCCGACTTCAAGACCGTCACGCGCAGCCACACCCTGTCGATGCCGACGGACGACGCCGACGTGATTGCGTCCTGGGCCGTCGAGCTGATGGCGCGCACCGAGGCCGGCCGCCGGCCGGTGCGGCTGCTCGGCGTACGCGTACAAGGACTAGTCGAACAGCCCGGGGGCTAGCTCGACCGGCTCGATCAGTTTCGACGAGTCGTTCGCCGCCTGGTTCACCGCCATGCTCACGGGGTGCGCGAGCATGGCGATTTCAGGCGGTCTCTCCAGGATCTTTTCATCCCCGGCCAGCCATGCCGCGTAGCCTTCCCTGGGGACGATGAGCGGCATGCGGTCATGCACCTTGCCGATGACGGCGT